>JACCDV010843576.1_pt1 | contig 285536 bp, 263 predicted proteins | sample 7446131 | NCBI WGS metagenome assembly JACCDV01 (sample SAMN15323448, study PRJNA562643) | freshwater metagenome | isolation source: river surface water | place: USA:Blue River Watershed | collected 2017-08-17 | reverse complement strand
GTATTTCTTATCCTTCGATATGTGGGGCGATAAATATCTCTATCGCCAGTCTTCATCTTGCCTACAGCCATACCGAGTAAAGATTTAAGCCTTAACAAACGGGTACTGATTTAAGCGTCCGACTAGGCATAAGGGTACTAGAGCAAGGCCTCCTTGCCTATTCCCAGAGAAGTCACATCTTTATCCCACACGCTCAATACGCCCCAGTAATAGACTCAAACCATGAGCAACAACGACTTCAACCCAGCAAATAGCCCCATTATCCAGATCGAGCGCCGAAAGGCGATAGCGAAATTCGCAGCCGCCGCCATCCTCGCAGCCTCACTCGGATTCGGATTGACCAAGGTTGGTTCGGGTTTTGCATCGCGTTCCAGTAGCGGCATCACAGTCACTGGCTCTGCCAAGACTTCTGCAACTGCAGATAATGTGGTGTGGACGCTCAACGTCTCACTCACTCGACCAAGTGTTGCATCTGCGGTTGAGAAAGTCGGAACTGATGTTGTTGCCGTAACTAAGTATCTGACCGATGGTGGCGTAGCCCAATCTGATATCACTCTCGGATCAGTTTCAACTTATGCAAATGAAGAGTGGCAGAACGGAAATAACACAGGTCGAATTCTTAACTATCGCGCTAACCGCGATGTTGTAGTTCGCTCCAAGGATGTCCAGCTCATTTCTAAGCTCTCCCAAGGAATTGGTTCACTTCTTCAAACAGGTGTGAGCGTTAACAACTTTGGACCTCAGTACTACATCTCAACTCTGCCATCACTGCGACCTAAGCTTCTTGAAGAGGCAATGAAAGATGCCAAGATCCGTGCCGAAGCAATCACAAAGGCAGTCGGTGGCGATGTGGGATCTGTCCAATCAGTTCGCTCTGGCGTCTTCCAAGTAACAACTCCAGATTCAACTATGACATCTGATGTTGGAGCATATGACACAACAAGTATTGAGAAGACAATCACCTCAACCGTCTCGGTCACATTCTCCGTTAAGTAGAATTGATGGAGTTTGCTCTCGCCGTTGATATCGGTGGCACAAAAGCTACCGTTGCAATCGTCGACTCAACTTTTGCGGTGCGCGATCGAATCGAGATCTCAACTGGTGAGGCCAAAGATTTAGAGGCGAAGTTATTTGAGGCAGCGAAGGAAGTCCTTGCCCAACATCAGGGCGACCTCGCCGGTGTTGGGATTGGATCAGCAGGGCCGCTCGATATCGACAAGGGAACAATTAGCCCAGTGAACATTTCTGGCTGGCGCAATTTCGATGTCGTTTCCCTCTTTCAGAATCTCACGAAAAATCAGAAGGTGGTCCTGCGCGGCGATGGCATGGCAGTTGCAGATGCTGAATTCCAACTTGGTGCAGGACGTGGAAGTCGCAATATGTTGGGAATGGTTGTCTCAACAGGGGTTGGCGGTGGATTGATTCTTGGCGGTCAGTTGATTCCAGGCGAGAGTGGAAATGTCAGCTTCTTTGGCCACCACACCATCAACCACTCGGGAAGGTTATGCGCCTGCGGTCGCATTGGATGTGTTGAGGCATATGCAAGCGGACCGAGCATGGTCAAGCAGGCGATTGAGCGAGGATGGAAGAGCAATAACAACGACTTTATCTCTCTGGCGGAAGATGCTCGCCAAGGGAGCGCTCTAGCTTTTGAAGTAATCGATGAAGGAGCCCACGCACTTGCTGTGGGAATAATCAATGTTGCAGCAATCAATGATCTCGAGCTAATTGTTATTGGCGGTGGCGTCTCTCATGCCGGTGATGTTTATTGGCAGCCTCTTCTTCGCCATATTTCGGCAGAGCTCTCACACTTCTCATTTCTCTCAGGGTTAAGAGTTAAGAAGGCAGAACTATTGCGAGACTCTGGAATCCTTGGCGCAGCGCTTGGGGTTTTAAAGCCTGCACAGTAATGTGAAGAATTAAAGCGGAATATTGGTATGGGTTCCGCGGCGATGTGGGGCAGATGCTAGAGCCTGTACGAGAGCAGTACGCGTTTGAGTAGGTTCAATCACTTCATCGACAGCGCCGATCTCTACCGCGGTAGTAATTCCACCCGAAACTCGATCATGCTCTGCGGCAAGTTCGAGCTCCATTGCTACGCGTTGTTCCTCTGGCAGGTCTGCAAGAAGCCTTCGGTGAAGAACTCGCACGGCAGCAACTGCGCCCATTACAGAAACTTCGGCTGTTGGCCAAGCGAATGTGCGGGTAGCACCAAGAGACTTTGAATTCATCGCAACATATGCACCGCCATATGCGCGGCGAGTAATTAAGGTCACGCGAGGGACTACGGATTCAGCGAATGCATGGAGCAACTTCGCGCCACGTCTTACCGCACCTTCCCACTCTTGACCTGGACCAGGAAGGAAACCTGTCACATCTGCGATGACAATCATCGGAATACCGAAGGCATCACAGGTGCGGACAAAGCGCGCCGCCTTCTCAGCCGCCGCCGCATCAAGAACTCCACCGATATGAGCCGGGTTATTTGCGATCACACCAACAGTGCGACCACCTAGACGACCGATTACAGTGGACATATTCTCGGCCCAGACAGGCAGTAGCTCTAACTTCTCGCCATCGCGATCGAGAATTGCATCAATGAGTGGATGGACTTCATAGGAGCGCTTCTCTACAGGTGGAATAAATGAAGAGAGATCAATGTCCTCAATATCTGTTGAAAAATGTCTTTGATCTGCAAAGAGGCTGACGAGATCTTGAATCTCGTTATAGGCAATCTCTTCGCTCGGTGCGATCACATGTGCAACGCCACTGTTCTTGCTATGTGCTTCCGGGCCACCAAGGGCTGCGATATCAATATCTTCACCGGTAACTGATTTCACAACATCGGGTCCTGTGACAAAGATGCGACCTTCAGGGGCAAGGACTACAACGTCGGTAAGAGCTGGGCCATAAGCACCACCACCTGCGGTGGGGCCGAGAACGAGCGAGAGCTGAGGGATGCGACCACTTGCCAGAACCATCGCTTGAAAGACTTCACCGAATGCGTTGAGCGAGAGAACACCATCACTTAATCGAGCACCACCTGAATGCCAGATACCGATAATCGGAAGTTGATAGGCCATCGCTTCTCGATAGGCGGCCAAAATGACATGTGAACCTTCAATGCCGAGTGCACCTGATTTAGAGGTTGCATCGGATGCAAATACAACAACTTTATTTCCCTTAATCGTTCCAGTGGCAGCGATCATTCCGCAATCTGTGCGGGGGAGAAGGTAATTGAATGAGCCAGCATCAATCAAGCGATTTATACGTACTTGAGGATCCTTGGGATCTGTCATAGAAAGATTCTATTCCTCACGTCTTGGGTATAGGTAGTACCGCTCTCAATCTAGAGCGAGTTGAAGACAAGGACGACGTTATGGCCACCGAAGCCAAATGAATCGTTGAGCGCTGCGATATCTCCCGCAGGTAGCTCACGTGGCTTATCACGCACAACATCAACTGTTACCGCAGGATCGAGATTTTCAATATTGATAGTAGGAGGAGCTAGGCGATCTGCCAACGCCTTCACGAGAAATACAGACTCAATCGCTCCTGCGCCACCGAGTAGATGTCCTGTCATTGATTTTGTTGCAGAGACTGCAACGTGATCTGCATCAGCGCCAAGTGCTTTGCGAAGGGCATTTGCCTCTGCAACATCTCCTGCTGGAGTTGATGTTGCATGGGCATTAAGGTGAACAATGTCTTTCGCTGTCATGCCAGCGTTCTGAAGTGCAAACTTGATTGCGCGCTGAACTCCTGAGCCTTCAGGATCTGGAGCTGCGATGTGATAGCCATCTGAAGTGAGACCCTGACCGCTAATTTCGCAGTAAATCCTCGCACCTCGCGCCTTGGCATGCTCATACTCTTCAAGAACGAGGATTCCGCCACCTTCACCAAGGACGAAGCCATCGCGATCACGATCATAGGGACGGGATGCGCGAGCTGGATCGTCATTGCGGGTCGAGAGCGCCTTCATCGCAGCAAATGCAGCCATCGGAAGTTGGTGACATGCAGCCTCAACTCCGCCGCTGACGACGATATCTGCGCGATTATTCTTAATCATCTCAAAGGCATAACCGATTGCTTCAGCACCTGATGCACAGGCAGAGACTGGTGTGTGAACTCCAGCCTTAGCTTGGAGCTCAAGCCCAACATTTGCAGCAGGGCCATTAGGCATCAGCATTGGGACTGTGTGAGGACTGACGCTACGAGCGCCCTTCTCATTGAGAATATTAAATTGATCCATAAGCGTGATTACGCCGCCGATACCTGATGCGATGACTACGCCGAGACGCTCTTTATCGAGTTCATCAGGTGATCCAGCATCTTTCCACGCCTCACGGGTGGCAATCAGGGCAAATTGCTCCGACCGGTCGAGGCGACGCATCTCAACGCGCTCCATCTGCTCAGATGGTTCTGTCGCAACGCGCGCCGCAAAGTGCACAGGAAGCATCTCGCGCCAATCCTCAGTGAGAAGGCGAACACCGCTCTGGCCGGCAAGTACTGCCTTCCAGGTAGTTTCGACATCTCCACCGAGAGGGGTGGTTGCACCGAGTCCGGTGACCACTACGCGACGTTGTGACATACCAGTAATCCTTTTACTAAATTGTTATTGCTCTGCTATTGCTCGTAATTAGTTGGAAGCGTTGACGATGAAGTTAACAGCATCACCAACAGTGACAAGCTCAGTTACCTTCTCATCAGGAATCTTCACACCGAAGCGCTCTTCGCAGGCAACTACAACTTCGACCATGCTCAATGAGTCAACTTCGAGGTCTTCTGTGAAGTTCTTATCAAGCTCGATTGATGCAGCTGGAATACCCGCTACCTCTTCAACGATCTCCTTAAGTCCTGCGAGTACATCTGCTTGTGCTAGCGCCATATCTATATTCCTTTTCTATTACGTTCTTGCTATTACATTCGTCTTATTTCGATCTTGCTAAATAGCCTGCTTAATCACTTGCTTAACAACTTGCTTTCAATCTTGATTAAATTGTGTATTCATAATTCTGCGCTGATATCTACTTCGCTATGAATAGGGTTTCATTCTCTCCGATAAGAATGGCTACTTCCTAGTACCCGTGCGGGTTTGCCCTAAATTTCTCACTTTATTTATGGTTTAGGAGGAAGTTTGACCACTTGACCGGCATAAACGAGACCTGCGCCATATCCAATGATGAGCGCAAGTTTTCCATGCATTTCTGGATGCTTCTCAAGGAGAGCATCCATTGCAAGCGGAATTGATGCAGCCGATGTGTTGCCATTGGAGCGAATATCATCGGCGATAAGAACAGATTCAGGCATCTTCATATCTTTTGCCATCGTTTCGATAATACGAAGGTTTGCCTGATGTGGAATAAAGACATCGAGATCATTGACGCTCACTCCGGCGGCATCAAGTGCGCGCTGAGCTGCCTTGCTTACCGAGAAGACCGCCCAGCGAAATACCTTCTGGCCTTCTTGCGAAATATTCGGCCAGACAATTCCTTCCAAGGTCTTCTGCTCTTCATTATTGCGAGCATCTGTCCAGGCTGGATTCATCAAAATTGCATCGCGATTATCAGCATCAGATCCCCACTCAACCGGACCAATTCCAGGTTCATCTGCCTCACCAATTACAACTGCACCTGCGCCATCGGCGAAAATGAAGGCGGTTGCGCGATCGAATGGATTGGTGAAGTCAGTGAGCTTCTCAGCGCCGATAACAAGGACCTTCTTTGAAGTTCCAGCTTTCACAAAGTCATGGGCCATTGAGACGCCGTAGCAGAACCCTGCGCAGGCAGCGTTGATATCAAAGGCTGCCGCCTTTGGATTTCCTAGCCGTTGCAGGAGAGCAGTTGCGGCAGATGGCGCTTGGAATGGGAAGGTAATGGTGGCAACGATTACCGTGTCGATATCATCGATTGTTAACTTCGCTTTCTTAAGCGCATCTTCTGCCGCCCAACAAGCCATATCGAGCAGAGTCTCGCTCTCATCGGCAAAGCGACGCGTTGCAATACCAGTGCGCTGTTGGATCCACTCATCACTTGATTCAATCTTGTCGACGATCTCCGAGTTAGGTACTAACCGCTTTGGGCGATAAGCACCGACTGAGAGAATCTGGCTCTCACTACCTTGACGGCTCTTCATCGCCATTTACTGACCTCCATGGTGTGATGCAAATGTTGTTGCCGCCTCGAGTTCAGCCGGTGACTTGAGTGCACACTGCTCAATAGTTGGCACCGCTCTCTTGATCAGTCCCACAAGTGTTCCAGCAGGTGCTACCTCAATTACGCCAGTGACTCCATTACTAGCAAGAGTCTCCATGCAGAGGTCCCAACGAACCGGGTTGGCAATCTGATTGACGATGCGATCGAGAATTTCACGGCCAGAATTAATGACAGCGCCATCTTTATTGGATAGCACCCCCACGGTGGCATCTTTCACTTCAATCTCTGCAGCAAGGGCTCGCATCGGCTCAACAGCTGGCTCCATATAAGAGGTGTGAAAGGCGCCTGCCACAGCAAGTGCTCGCACGCGCGCACCTTCCGGAGCGAGAGTTGAAAGTGCTGCCAAATCTCCCGCTGCCACAATCTGGCCACCACCATTGTCATTGGCTGCAATTAAGCCAGCATCAGCAATTGCCTTAAGGACTACTTCGCGATCGCCTCCAAGAACAGCCGACATGCCAGAAGGTGAGAGCGATGCCGCCTTTGCCATCTCAACACCGCGCAGACGAACCAACTTCATCGCATCCAACGGTGTGAGCACGCCAGCGATTGCTGCTGCAGTTATCTCACCAACTGAGTGGCCGGCTACGAATGAAAAGGTGTAGCGAGAGCGGAGATTGAGCGCTCGAGCGCTGAGAAGTCCGGCAGCAACAATCAATGGTTGAGCATGAGCTGTGTCCTTGATTTCTTCAGCATCTGCATGAACACCAAGGTGAACTAGATCAAGACCGATCGCATCCGACCATTGAATCAGTAGCTCTTTACTCTCCCCATCTTCAATCCAAGGAGCGAGCATTCCTGGAGTCTGGGCTCCTTGACCTGGGGCGATGATTGCTAACACATGGGCAATATAAACCGATATGAAGGTTACTCGGCGGTCTGCGCCCGAAAATTAGTCAATTTATGCCGCTAAACTTCTAGTGTGTGGTCAAGTAAATGGCGCAGAGTTCATCAGGGGCTTGTCATCTGCGTTGCCTTCACCACCTTGGCTTCATTGCCGTCGGCAGAAGCTGCTGTTCCGCAAGCGCCTGGATTTGCCAAGGCAACTCTAAAGGTTATTGTCGATAACGATTACGCCGCTTTCATGGGAAATGAAAGTAATGTCACAAGACTTTTTTATCAAAACAATGTCGCCTGGATGACCCAAATTACTAACGCTTCTTCTCTTGATATTTACCCTCAATCTGGAGAGACATTCCTTTATCTTGCCGTGATGGGAGGCGGAGGAACGGAGGATTGGGCGGGCAGGCTAAATGGAATTGACGTAGTCGATATTGCTGGAGCTCAAGCAGCAAGCGGGAGATCACCTCTAGGAGCAGCGCAAACATCCTCTCCATATGTAACACTGCAAGGGTTTGTCCCATCGTTTAACACAACAAATGTTGCAAATGGCGTTCAAGACGTCACTCTAGCCGAGATGCAAAATGCACTAACCGGTGCCACTTGGTCATCAGCAGTTTCGACGGGTTCGGGTACGGGGAATATTCCAACGCACAAGACCTCCGGTGTGTGTTGTGGCACCGATGCCACAAATGCGGGAATGAGTGGAAAGGGTTGGAATTTTCCAAGTAACTCATTAGTAGTCTTTCGGTACCCACTTTCATCGCTTGGTCTTCCGGTAAGAGCCGGTAATTCTCAAGTGACTGTGGATTGGGATGCGCCAGCGGCAGGTGATGCGCCAACTGGTTACATCGTGCAATACAAGAAATCATCAGATCCAGATAGCGCCTACACAACTTTTTCTACGATATCTGCGACCACAACCGTAGAGACGGTGACGGGACTAACTAATGGGATTTTCTATAGCTTTAGAGTTGCAGCCACGAATGCATCGGGGACGAGTACGTACTCTGCGGTTCGTGAGGCGATGCCGACCGGACCAGCACCTCCTCCTACTTCACTTGCTCCAATTCCAAAGGCCTCAAGTGTTCAAATTGCCTTTACGGAACCGATTGCCAACGGCGGGTCCACAATAACGAATTACGAATACAGCATTGACGGTGGTTCGACATGGGGTGCCCTCACACCCGCTGACACGGTAACTCCGGTGACAATTTCAGGACTCACCGATGGAGTGAGTTACTCGATAAGGTTGCGCGCGGTCAATGGTTCAGGTTCGGGCTCGCCCTCAAGTGCAGTTGCTGTGACGTCCGGACTACTTGGGCGCATCTCTAACATTTCCTTTTCTAACAGTCCAGCAAAGGGGTTAGTTACATCAATTACAGCCTCTCTCAATGTCCCTGGACGAGTGAACTTTCTTGTAAATGGAAAACGTATCGTTGGATGCTTCAAGCTAAGTACTTCGGGAAGTACTCCCACGATTACAGCAACTTGTAACTGGAAGCCAGCAGTAATGGGACGGAATTTGATTACTGTTCAACATATTCCCAGCGATAATTCTTATCTAGCGGGAAGTTTTACTTCTTCCGGAATTCAAGTTGTTAAGAGATCAAACATTCGTTGAGAGATTGACGTCAAAGCAGCTCGGATTCAAATTGTTCAATGTCGCGTAACGAGCCACACTTGAGCGCAATGTGGTGCAACTGAAACTTTCACACCAGGCAGTTGTAACTGAGGTTCATGCAAGGTGACGGGGGATGCAGCATCGAAGATACGTCGATAACTCGAGCCCCATGTGGAGTCGGGGAGTGTAAAGAGAGTCTCTTCCTTTGAAGAGTTAAGAAGTAAGAGCAATCCACGATCAGGACCGGCATCGATAAAGACAGTCAGGCTTCGCTTATCACCATCGCCCCAATGTTCATCGGTCATCTCGCGACCGCCGAGGCTAAACCAGGCGATATCTTTTCGCTGCGTTCCTAGATCAACTCGGCCGGTGAAGAACTCTGCTGCAATATCTGCAAGGTATGTCTTTCTAATTCGCGCAAGCTCTGCAACTGCCTCGCGCATATCAATCTCATCATCACTTAACTCCCACTTATTTGCCCAACCACCCATAAATGTCTCAGGGCTATCTGCAATACCAACATGCATATCTCGCGGCATGGAGTAGGTGTTATTTGAGCCATTTTGTGAGCGAGAAATCTCATCACCCATAGTGATCATGGGAACACCTGCTGAAAGCATCAAAGTGGCCATGATCGATTTCTTCAGCGAGTGGCGAAACTTATTAATCTCAGGATCATCGCTGGGACCTTCAACACCTAAGTTCCAGGTGCGATTGTCATTGGCGCCATCACGATTATCTTCCTGATTTGGCTCATTATGTTTCTGTGAATACATCACTAAATCAGCCAAGCTAAATCCATCGTGAGCGGTAACAAAGTTGATTGATGATGTTGGGCCGCGATAGAAGAAGATATCGGAGGAGCCACTGATTCCAGATGCTAAATCTGAGACTCCTTCGCCATAGCCGCGCGCCAAGTCATCGAGCCAGAATTGGCGGACTGAGTCACGATAGCGATCATTCCACTCGCGAATTGGATGCGGAAAATCACCGAGTGAGTAGCGGGAGATATCCCATGGCTCAGCGATGATCTTAAAGTTACGAAGGACCGAGTCAGCTTCAATCGCTGCCATGAGCGATGAGTTAAAGGCGGAGTGGCTGGTGTAGAGGGCGGTGGCGAGATCAAAACGGAAGCCATCTACGCCAATTACCTCAACCCACCAGCGCAGTGAATCAATGATGTGGCGAACTGCATGGGGCTTACTTGCAGCAAGGGTGTTACCGCAACCTGTCACGTCAATGTAGTTGCCATGATTGTCTTGGCGATACCACGCCTTATTATCAATGCCTTTAAAGGAGAGCGTTGGACCGCCAACACCACCTTCTGCCGTGTGGTTATAGACAACATCGAGAAATACTTCGATACCTGATTCATGGAGGCGATCTACCGACCATTGCAATTCAGAAACAGGATCCTCTGTTGCTGCATATTCATTATGCGGAGCAGAGAAGGCAATCGGGTTATATCCCCAATGATTCTTCCGGCCGCGATGCCAAATACCTGGCTCTGTCACATATGAATGAATCGGAAGAAGTTCAATTGCCGTCACGCCCAAGTGTTGGAGATGAGCAATGGTGCTCTCATGACCCAAAGCTTTATATGTGCCTCGTTCATTCTCTGGAATGCGAGTGTTCTTAGCTGTTAGCCCTTGAACATGCGCTTCATAGATAACGGTTGACGTCCATGAGGTCAGTGGGCGATGAATTTCACGAGGGCTGTGATCGGTAACAACAGAGTAGGGAACAAATCCCGCGCTATCTCGATCATCACAGATATTGGTATCGCCGGCACCTGTGCCATCGGCACTCATATGAGAATAGATCTCAGGAGCGTACTGAACTTCACCATCGAGGCGGTGCGTGTAGGGATCGATCAATAACTTGGCGGGATTAAATCGAGTTCCATATTCAGGCTGCCATGGGCCATAGATGCGATAGCCATAGCGTTGACCCGCTCGAACTCCTGCGAGGTAGCCATGCCAGATAGGGCCGTTGCGATGGGAGAGAGCAAAGCGGGTCTCGACCATCTTCCCGTTATCCTCATTGAAGAGGCAGAGCTCGATCGCATCAGCGGCGTTGGACCAGATGGCGAAGTTGCAGCCACCTTCAGTGAGGGTGGCACCTAGAGTCCTCGGGTCGGCGGGATGCATAGGGGTAGTCTGCCCTGCACGGTGTGGCGAGATGGCGATTTTTGCTGAAAAAATCTGCAAAGAAATATCCCAATTTCACATTGTGGGTAAGGCTACCCACCAGTAACATCTCGCCTATGAAGATTGCAGTCTGCGTTAAACAAGTGCCCGACTCATGGGCTGAGAAGAAGATGGTCAATGGTCGCCTCGATCGCGAGAGCGTTGATGCTGTACTCAACGATCTCGATGAATATGCAGTGGAAGAGGCGCTCAAGATCGCCGAAGCACATGGTGGCAATGAGGGCGATGGTGCGCCACATAGCGTCACCGTCATCTCGATGGGACCAGAGCGCGCAACCGAAGCGGTTCGCAAAGCGCTCTCAATGGGTGCAAACGATGCAATCTTAATTACCGATGGAGCGCTCGCTGGAAGTGATGCACTCATGACATCGAAGGTATTGGCGCAGACAATTAGCGCAGGTGGATATGACTTAGTTATCTGCGGAACCGAAAGCACCGATGCACGCATGAGCGTTGTGCCGGCAATGATTAGCGCTCGCTTAGGGTGGGCGCAACTTACATTCGCATCTGAGGTAAATGTTGATCCTGCTTCATCAAAGGTTTCGATTACACGAACCACTGAGGCTGGCGTTGATCAGATCTCAGCTGCATTTCCTGCAGTCATCAGTGTTGTTGAGAAAATCAATGAGCCTCGTTACCCATCCTTTAAGGGCATCATGGCGGCGAAGAAGAAGACTATTGAGAGCCGTGACCTTGCGGCAGTAGGTGTGAGCGCTGAGAGCAATTGGTCAGAGGTTAAAGATGCAACACCTCGCCCACCACGTGCTGCGGGCGTTAAGGTCACCGATGACAATGGTAGCGGCGCAGAAGCGCTTGTTAATTTCCTAGCAGAGAAGAAGTTGATATGAGCACAGTATTGATTCTCGCTGATTTCTCAGGCGATAAGGCAACCAAGACCACAGCAGAGCTTGCAACTGCAGCCGCTCGCATCGGAGAAGTTACAGCTGTAGTACTGGCAGCTCCTGGTGCAGGCGCTGGCCTTGCTGCAACAGTTAATCAAGGACCTATCGCAAAGGTTCTCGTTGTTGAGTTAGCAGACTTTGCATCCCACGGAGTTGCAGCTAGTGCAGATGCACTTGCTCAAATCGCGAAGGCGCAGTCACCAGCAGCGCTTTTGATCGCATCTCATGCATTCGGTAAAGAGGTAGCAGCTCGCGTTGCTGTCACTCTTGAATCAGGAATCATCACTGATGCCGTTGATATCGATAGCAGTGCAACTGCAACGCAATTGGTTTTCGGTGGTTCTACAACCGTCCACTCTGTTGTCAGCCATGGAGTTCCGGTCATCACCATCCGTCCTAACTCGATCTCAGCAGATTTCACCGCTTCCACCCCTGCCGTATCAAATGAATCAGTGACAATCTCTGATGCGGCGAAGAAGGCAACAATCTCTTCATCACAGCCACCAGTAAAGGGTGGACGTCCAGAACTTACTGAGGCAAATATCGTTGTCTCAGGTGGTCGTGGAACAGATGGAAACTTTGCAGCAGTCGAAAGCTTCGCCGATTCCATGGGAGCAGCAGTGGGAGCATCACGTGCTGCCACCGATGCTGGTTGGTATCCGCATTCACATCAGGTGGGACAGACAGGTAAGACTGTGAGCCCTGCGCTCTATGTTGCCTGCGGTATCTCAGGTGCGATTCAACACCGCGCCGGAATGCAGACCTCAAAGACGATTGTGGTGGTCAATAAGGATCCTGAGGCGCCACTCTTTGAAATCGCAGATTTCGGTGTTGTGGGAGACCTCTTCAATGTCCTTCCTGCAGCAACTGAGGGCGTCAAGGCGCGTAAGGCTTAAGCCCTGCCTTCAAACTAGACTGCTCCCTGTGAGCATCTACCTCGATCATGCGGCAACTACGCCGATGAACCCTGCCGCAATCGCGGCGATGACGAGGGCGCTCGGAGAGATTGGTAATCCTTCCTCCCTCCACACCGATGGTCGGAGCATCCGCAAGAAAGTAGAGGATGCGCGAGATCTCTTGGCATCCCATATCGGATGTTCGGCAAGCGAAGTTATCTTCACCGGCTCTGGCACAGAGGCAAACAACATCGCAATCAAGGGCATCTATTGGAAGCGCAATAGCGATAGCTCTCGCCCGGTTGTGGTGACAAGTGCAATTGAACATCAAGCAGTTCTTGAACCCGCCCAATGGTTGGCAGAGCATGAAGGTGCAGAGCACATCACTTTTGCCGTCAAAGAGAGCGGCGTAGTAGATCTTGATTCTTTGCGCGAGATAGTTGCACGGCACGGAGATTCCATCGCGCTTATCTCAGTGATGCATAGCAATAATGAGACTGGTGTTATTCAACCGCTCGCTGAAATCGTGGAGATTGCAGGTGAGATTCCCGTCCATAGTGATGCCATTCAATCATGGGGCAAAGTTGACTTCTCTTATCGAGATCTAGGACTCTTCGCGGCATCGCTCAGTGGCCATAAAGTGGGAGGACCGATTGGAATCGGCATTCTCGTATTGCGTCGTGGGGTAGATATTCCAGCGCTCATTCATGGCGGGGGACAAGAGCGCGAGATACGAAGCGGCACCGTAAATGCTCCCTCCATCATCGCACTTGCCACTGCAATCTCTGAGAACGGTTATCGCGCAGATAGCGTTGCATCACTTCGCAAGCGATTTGAAAGTGGAGTCAAAGAGATTCTTCCGGATGCACGCATCAATGGTGAAGATGTTTCGAGACTTCCAGGCATATCAAGTGTGACCATTCCGGGTGCACTCAATGAGACTCTTCTCTTACTACTCGATAGCGAGAAGATCTCTTGTTCCACTGGCGCTGCCTGCACCGCAGGTGTTCATCGCCCTAGCCATGTGTTGGAGGCGATGGGGCTTGAAGAGGATTTGGTGATGTCCACGCTCCGCTTCTCATCTGGTGCAACAACATCAGAGGCTGATATTGATGCAGTGCTAGCAGCGCTTCCAACAGTGGTTGAGCGAGCAAGGAGTGCGCGATGAGACTCATTGCTGCGATGTCTGGTGGTGTTGACTCTGCTGTTGCTGCAGCGCGCGCTGTGGAGGAAGGCCATGAGGTAATTGGCGTTCATTTGGCGCTCTCTTCAAATCCCCAGAAGTATCGCAGTGGAGCTCGTGGCTGCTGCACCATCGAAGATTCACATGATGCACGGCGAGCAGCCGATGTCATCGGCATTCCCTTCTATATCTGGGATATGGCAGAGGAGTTCCATGAAAATGTGGTTGAGAACTTTATGTCTGAATACAAAGCAGGGCGCACACCAAACCCATGCCTTCGCTGCAATGAGAAGATTAAATTCGCCGCCGTTTTGGATCGAGCAAAGAAGATGGGCTTTGATGGAGTCGTTACTGGACACTATGCCCGCACCGAGATTGGCGCTGAAGGAAAGACGCTCCATCGCGCAATCGATCCACTCAAAGATCAATCTTATGTTCTTGCCGTTCTCAATCGAGAGCAGATTAGTGGTGCGATATTTCCTTTAGGAGATACTGAGAAAGTTGATATCCGTATCGAGGCAGAACGCCGTGGCTTAGCCGTTGCGCAGAAGCCCGATAGCCACGATATCTGCTTCGTTCCCTCTGGCGATAACGCTGGATGGTTGCGGGAGCGAATGGGTAGTGAAGATGGTCCAATTGTCGATCAAGATGGAAATCAATTGGGAACCCATAAAGGCGCCTATACCTACACCATTGGTCAGCGAAAAGGTTTAGGTCTGACCGTTCCCACTGCAGATGGATCACCTCGATTTGTTTTAAAGATTGAGCCTGTCTCCAACACTGTTGTCGTAGGTCCGCGAGAAGATTTAGCTGTGACATCAATGCGAGGTGAGCGAGCCATTATCTGTGGCCCTGAGATTGCACCGGGAGAACACCGTGGCTTTGTTCAGGTGCGCGCTCATGGAGCAGCGCTACCTGCAACATACTCATACGAGAGTGGTTATCTCACCGCCCAGCTTGATGAACCGCTATTGGGACTTGCCACCGGACAGGCGATGGTTATCTATGATGGCGATCGCGTTGTGGCATCGGCAACAATCTGTGAGACAGCATGAGTGATCCAGAGAAGAATCAAGCTCGTCATCGCATCACAGAGCTGACGCAAGAGATTCGCGATCATCAATTTAAGTATTACGTCCTTGATGCGCCAACAATTTCCGATGCTCAATTTGATAAATTGTTAAAGGAACTTGCAGCGCTTGAAGCAAAGCACCCAGAGCTACTCGAGCCAGATTCACCATCACTAGGAGTCGGTGGTGGTTTTGCCACAAGTTTTGCGCAGCACAATCACATTGAGAAGATGATGAGCCTCGATAACGTTTTTGATGAAGATGAGCTCGGCGCCTGGTTTGATCGGGTGGAGAAGGAGAGCGCCTCACCACAATATCTCTGCGAGTTAAAGGTCGATGGCCTTGCTATCAACCTCCTCTATGAGAATGGCCAATTGGTGCGAGGACTCACTCGCGGAAATGGCGTTACCGGCGAAGATGTCACGCTTAACGTCAAGACCATTAAAGGTCTGCCACATCAACTGACCGGAAAGAAAGTCCCTGCACTCATTGAAGTCCGTGGTGAAGTTTTCTTTCCAGTGGCAGCTTTCAACCAACTCAATGAGGAGTTAGAGGAGGCGGGAAAGGCGCTCTTTGCCAACCCGCGAAATTCAGCGGCAGGATCACTGCGACAGAAAGATCCACGGGTCACTGCATCCCGTCCATTGAGCGTTGTCGTTCACGGAGTTGGCGCCAATGAGGGTCTTGCATTTAAGAACCAATCAGATGCTTATGGTGAACTGAAGAAGCTTGGTCTGCCAACCTCAGATCGCTTTAGGGTCTGTGGAACGCGAGCTGAAGTTATTGAATTTATCCAGTACTACAACGAGCACCGCCATGATGTTGAACATGAGATCGATGGCGTTGTCATCAAGGTCGATTCCATTGCAGAGCAAGGAAAATTGGGCTTCACCTCACGTGCTCCTAAGTGGGCTATTGCTTATAAATATCCACCCGAGGAGGTAACTACCAAGCTCCTTGATATCAAAGTCAGCGTTGGTCGCACCGGACGCGTGACCCCATTTGCCTTTATGGAGCCGGTCAAAGTTGCAGGGTCAACAATTACCAACGCTACCCTCCATAACCAGGAAGAGATTGAGCGAAAAGGTGTATTAATTGGTGACACTGTCATTATTCGGAAAGCAGGAGATGTCATTCCGGAGGTTCTAGGACCTGTCCTTGATAAGCGCACCGGCAAAGAGAAGAAATTTGTCATGCCAAAGAACTGCCCTGAGTGCGGTTCAGCACTTGCTGCAATTTCAGAGGGTGATGTTGATATTCGTTGCACCAATCAGCGCAGCTGCCCAGCTCAATTGCGTGAGCGCATTTTCTATATCGGCTCGCGCGCAGCCCTTGATATCGACGTTCTTGGGTTAGAGGCCGCGATTGCAATGCTCGCAGATAAGATCATTGAAGATGAAGGCGATCTCTTCGACCTCACTGAAGAGAAGTTAGTGAGGTCACCATTTTTTACCAAGAAGGATGGAACGCCAGGTAAGAACGTTGAGAAGTTATTGGCAGCACTGGGTGAGGCAAAGAACCGTCCACTTTGGCGCACTATCGTTGCGCTCTCCATCCGCCACGTTGGTCCAACCGCGGCGCAGGCTCTTGCAGCTCGGTTGGGGTCGATGGATGCAATCGCAAAGGCTTCAGTTACCGAACTTGCTGAGATTGATGGTGTTGGCGGAGTTATCGCCGAATCGATTGTTGAATGGTTTAGCGTCGATTGGCACCAAGCGATAGTCAGGAAGTGGGCTGCAGCAGGTGTTGCGATGGAAAATATCGCAGGCGAGGCAAAGCCTCAGACCTTGGCCGGACTTACCTTTGTTGTCACTGGTGGCCTTGAGAACTTCACCCGCGATTCGATTGCGGAGACCATCTCTGCCCATGGCGGAAAGCCTTCCTCATCGGTCTCAAAGAAGACCGATTATGTATTGGTGGGAAGTGACCCAGGATCGAAGCTGGCAAAGGCGCAAGAGTTAGGCGTCACAATCATCGATGAGGCTCGCTTCTTAGAGCTTCTCGCCGGAAAGTAGTAATCTATAGCCATGTCTGCATACCTCGGTGAAGTAGCTCGCGAGCTACCTATCTCTCCAGAAGCATTTGGCGTAACCGCCTTCGTAATCTTTACCTTCCTTCTCTATATCGTTCTTCGCTTCGACAAGTAATTACGCGAGATACATATCTCTATGCGACTTGGTCTCTATGGCGGAACATTTGATCCGATCCATAACGGCCATCTCCACCTCATCGCAGAGCTACTTCAGCGCAAGATTGTCGATCGCATTCTGGTAATTCCTGCCGGTCAACCTCGCCTTCGCAGTGGTGAGCCTTCAGCAACCGGTGCACAACGACGAACTATGTGTCAGCTTGCGATCAATGAGTTGGCCCCAGAGCTTCGCAGCAAGGTTGAGGTCAATCCGATTGAGATTCTTCGGATGGGACCGAGCTACACCATCGATACAGTTGAGGCAGTCAAGCAGGCTTATCCTGACGATGTGCTAGTTCTGATCATCGGAAGCGATGCACACGAGAAGATTGATCAATGGCATCGAGTGGATGAGTTATTGAAGCTGGTCACCCTCGAGGTGATTGCGCGCCCAGGCTATGAAGGCACAGGTGCGCGCGATATTGATGCGATTGATGTCTCAGCAACCCAAGTACGATTACACCAGTCAGATCAGCTTCCGCCATCTGTCGCCGCCTATATCAAGGAGAATAACCTCTATGCCAGCTAGCCCAAGCACAATCGCTCATACTCAGATTGCCGCGCAAGCTGCTGCCGATAAATTTGGAACAGAGATGGTTGCACTCGATCTCTCTGAGCAAGCTGTTCTCTCAGAGGTCTTTCTTATTGTGACGGCGCAGAATGTTCGCCAAGTAGCAGCTATCTCAGATTGGGTGGAGGAGAAGCTACGCCTTGCCGGTGATAAGCCACTGCGTCGTGAAATCAGCGAAGAGTGGGCGCTCCTTGATTACTCAGATCTCGTTGTTCACATCCAGAGCAAAGTCCTTCGCAGCTACTACATGCTCGACCGCCTCTGGAATGATTGCCCAACAATTGAACTCAATATTAAAGAGCCGAGCGAAGATGGTGAAGTCGTCAATGGCTAACACCATTATTTTGTGGCGCCACGGTCAGACCGACTGGAACGTCCAGAATAAGTTCCAAGGACACACTGATATCCCACTCAATGCAGTGGGGGAGTATCAAGCAACACATGCCGCAAGGCTCGTTGTTGATATGAAACCAACAGCAATTATCTCAAGTGATCTTATGCGCGCTCAGAAAACCGCCCAAGCGCTCAGCGATATCAATGGCCTGCCAATCCACGTTGATGCCAGACTCCGTGAAACTAACTGCGGAAAGTGGGAGGGTCTGACCGGAGAAGAGATTAGAGCTGTTGACTTTGAGAATCTCAAGGAGTGGTCGCTCGGTGGCGATAATCCTGCTGGTGGTACTGGAGATCGCCGAAGTGAAGTAGGTGCACGAGCAAAGGCAGCAATAGAAGATTACTTAGCTGGCAGAGATGGCCAGATGCTTGTCGTTGCAACCCATGGTGGAACAGCGCGAGCGATTATCGGTATGTATCTCGAACTTCCGATTCCTTACTGGTCGAAGATCGGTGGCCTCTCCAATGCTTCATGGTCGGTGCTCTCTCACACACCTAAGGGTTGGCTGCTCACAGAACATAATGCTGGCTCAATCCCAGAGCCAGTCCTTGGCCAAGATGGAGCTGCGGTAATACCTGACTCGGTGAGGTAATATTCGAAGGTAGAACAAGCGGGGATATGGCGCAATTGGTAGCGCGCTTCCATGGCATGGAAGAGGTTAGGGGTTCGATTCCCCTTATCTCCACAGAAATTTCGCTCACTCCATCATCGGTTAAGATTGGCCAATGACCACAGATCACCAAGAACACGCGGCATACGACTTCGCCTACGTGCAAGAGAAGTGGCTTCCAATCTGGGACAAGCTCGAGCCATTTAAGTCAGGGCGAGCAGACGATCCACGTCCAAAGAAGTATGTCCTGGATATGTTCCCTTACCCATCAGGTGATCTCCATATGGGACATGCTGAGGCTTACGCCCTCGGCGATGTTATTGCCCGCTACTGGATCCAAAAGGGCTTTAACGTGATGCACCCAATTGGTTGGGATGCATTTGGATTGCCGGCCGAGAACGCTGCAATCAAGCGCAATGCAGATCCGCGCGAATGGACCTATGAGAACATCGCCGTGCAGAAATCTTCAATGCGCCGCTATGCATGTTCATTCGATTGGGATCGAGTCTTTAACACCTGCGACCCTGAGTACTACAAATGGAATCAATGGCTCTTTATCGAGCTCCATAAGCGTGGTCTTGCGTATCGTAAAGATTCTGCAGTCAACTGGTGTCCAGGGTGCCAGACGGTTCTGGCAAATGAGCAGGTTGTTGCCGGGCTCTGCGAGCGATGCGATAGCGCTGTCACAAAGAAGAAGTTAAATCAGTGGTATTTCAAGATCACAGATTATGCAGATCGCTTGCTCGATGACATGGCTCAGCTTGAGGGTAAGTGGCCAGAGAAGGTGCTGCAGATGCAGCGCAACTGGATTGGTCGCTCCCAGGGCGCCAATGTTCAATTTGAGATAGAAGGTCGCAGCGAGCCGGTCACTATCTACACCACCCGTCCTGACACTTTATATGGCGCAACATTTATGGTGGTTGCAGCTGACTCCGCACTTGCAGCAGAGCTTGCGGCAGGTGGACCAGTTGAAACAGAGTTCAATAACTACCTGGAATCAGTCAAGGCGGCATCAGATATCGATCGCCTTGCAACCGATCGTCCTAAGACTGGCGTTGATCTCAAGCGCTTTGCAATCAATCCGGTCAATGGCGCAAAGCTTCCAATCTGGGCATCTGACTATGTCTTGGCAGATTATGGAACTGGCGCAATCATGGCTGTTCCGGCTCACGATCAGCGCGACTTAGATTTTGCAAAGGCGATGGGCCTTCCAGTTCAGGTTGTTGTTGAGACCGAAGAGGAAGATCCAGCGGTTACCTTTATCGCAACAACCGGTGATGGCGTTCTTGTGAACTCAGGTTCACTCAATGGCCTCCGCAAGGATGAGGCAATCGGCAAGATCACTGCAGAGCTTGAGGCAAAGGGCCTTGGAAAGGCTGCTCGTAACTATCGCCTGCGTGATTGGCTCGTCTCTCGCCAGCGTTTCTGGGGCACACCTATTCCAATCATTCACTGCCAGAAGTGTGGTGAGGTGCCAGTACCTGCAGATCAGCTCCCTTTAACTCTTCCATCTGCAAAAGATATTGATCTCAAGCCAAAGGGGCAGTCACCACTTGCCGCTGCAACAGATTGGGTCAACACAACCTGTCCTCAGTGCGGCGCAGCAGCGCTCCGTGATTCAGACACGATGGATACATTTGTCGATTCATCGTGGTACTTCCTTCGTTATCCATCATCGACCAACGATAAAGAGCCATTCTCACGTGCCGATATCGATACCTGGCTCCCAGTAGATCAATATGTCGGTGGCGTTACCCATGCAATCTTGCATCTGCTCTATTCACGATTCTTCACCAAGGTTCTCAACGATATGGGAATGCTTGGCTTTAACGAACCATTCACCCGCCTGCTCAATCAGGGAATGGTCTTAATGGATGGCTCTGCCATGTCGAAATCTCGCGGCAACTTGGTGCGCCTCTCTGATGAATTAGAGAACCATGGCGTTGATGCAATCCGTCTCTCGATGGTCTTTGCTGGCCCACCAGAAGATGATGTCGATTGGGCAGATGTCTCTCCATCGGGATCTGTGAAGTTCTTAAGTCGCGCATGGCGCCTCTCTGGCGATGTGGCATCTGCTCCAGGCGTTGACCTCTCAACCGGTGATCTCACACTTCGCAAGGCAACACATAAAGCGCTCCACGATGCAGCCTTTGCAGTTGAATCATTCCGTTTCAATGTTGCCATCGCTCGTGTGATGGAGCTTGTTAATGCAACCCGTAAGGCGATTGATACCGGTTGTGGCGCGGCAGATCCTGCTGTCCGTGAGGCAGTTGAAGCGATTGCAATCATGCTCTCACTCGTTGCTCCCTTCACCGCAGAGGAGATGTGGGAGCGCCTTGGCCATAAGCCAGCGATTGCAACTGCAGGTTGGCCAGAGGTCGATCCAGCGCTTCTTGTCGCAGATGAGGTTGAGGCTGTCATCCAGGTCAATGGAAAGATCAAGGGACGTATCAACGTCTCACCATCGATCTCCGATGTCGACTTTGAGGCTGCAGCTCTTGCTCATCCCGATATTGTGAAGGAGCTAGCTGGCGCTACCCCTAAGAAGGTTATTGCCCGCGCTCCTAAGCTCGTCAATATCGTTCTTTAAATCGTTCTTTAAAGCGGTCCCTCAATCTCCATCCACAGCGCAGTAACTCTGCCTGCCGTTGCCACATCTGCATCGCTTCAATCGCGCTATGGAAAACATCAGAAATTGGTGGAGCGATCTCCACTACACCGCAGCTCAGAAGCGTTCACTTCTCATCGTTGCAACTCTCGTTCTTGCAACATCATCATTCTTTATTATCCGCTCCTCATCTCCCAGCGAGGCTATAGCGCCACCACCATTGACCCTCGATGTGGCGGCAGTTGATATCACCGTCGATGTGCAAGGAGCGGTGGTAAATCCCGGTGTTTACAAGCTCACTATTGGCTCTCGAGTAGTCGATGCCATCAAGGCAGCAGGTGGGGTAACAAAGAGCGCGGATCCTTCCGATCTTAATCAAGCTCGGATCCTTGCTGATGGCGAACAAATCTATATCTATGCCAAGGCGAGTTCATCGCAGGCTAAGAGCGCAGTCAAAGTTAAACCGAAGAGCCCATCTGTGATCTCAGTAAATCGCGCAACAGCGAAAGAGTTTGAATCACTCGATGGCATCGGACCAGTACTTGCCTCACGGATCGTCTCCTATCGCAAAGCCAATGGACCCTTTGCCACTATCGATGATCTCCTCAAAGTCCCAGGAATTGGAGCGAACACGTTATCGAAGTTCAAAGAAAAGCTTCGCGTGTAATTGATAGCAGGGCCCTTGCACTAGGGGGTGCAATCTGGGTTGGCGCACTTGTGCAGAGCTGGCTCTATCCGGCAGCTCTGACGGTGACCGCTCTTATTGCGCTCTCTCTTGCAATAAAGACAGCAAAGAAGCAGGCAGCGGTCTTACTTGCAGCAATCCTCTTGGGCTCTGCGCTTCTCTCTATCCGCCAATACTCCCTCTCACAGAGTGAGCTCCTAGAACATATTGGCGAGAACTTCACGATTGAGGCGAGGGTTCGAACCGATCCAGTTGCATTAGCGGCGAAGGTGCGGGGTAGAGATATTGTGGAGCGCAAATTCTCATTCTTGGCATCAACCTATGCCGGTCCAATTCGCATCATCGCACCTCGCGCATCTGTGGCCGGGTTACTTCCCGGCCAGAAAATCTCAGTGACTGGGCGAGTAGTCAAAGGTAGTGAGCGGCGCGTTGCAGCGCTGCTGATTGCATCACGCCCAGTTACTGTGATCAAATCCGCATCGAGATGGGCGAAGGCGCTCTCGGCAATTCGCACTGGATTGCGCGATGCCAGTGGTGGTGGTGATGCAGGTGCGCTTATTCCTGGAATGGTGATTGGTGATACCGCAAAGCAGAGCGCAGATTTCAAGAACGATATGCGCAGAGCCGGTCTCACTCATCTTGTGGCAGTAAGCGGAGCTAACTTTGCCATCGTCTCAGCTTTTGTCTTGTGGTGTATGCAATTTGTATTTCGCAAAGTTCCCGCGCGGTTGATCACAACAGCAATAGCTCTCACTGCATTTATCGCACTTGTCCGTCCATCACCATCAGTACTACGAGCTGCGGCGATGGCCGCTGTCATGATCCTTGCCATGTCTACTCGACAGGCGGGAGATTCTCTACCTGCCCTTGGCTTTGCAATCGCTGCCGTCATTGCAATAGATCCCTGGCAGGCGCGTGATCCAGGTTTTGCGCTCTCTGTTCTGGCAACAGCAGGCTTGCTCCTGCTGGCACCGCGCCTGACTGCGACGATGAAACGGTGGTTGCCGGAGAAGATAGCGGTAGTGCTGGCTATTCCGATTGCTGCAATAGCGCTTTGCCTTCCGGTGATCATCTCGCTTGCAGGGTATTTCTCACCGATATCAATTATCGCCAATGTCATTGCAGCGCCCTTTGTTGCACCGATAACCATCGTTGGCTTTATCGCAGCTTTGATCTCGCCACTTTCTCCTCCTGCTGCACATCTGCTTATCGCACTCATCCGCCCCTTTGCCACCGTCATTACATCGATTGCTCGCTGGGCAGCCAGTTACTCAGTTATCGGAATTGAAAGTGGATTGCTGGGCTTTCTCGTGGCAGCTCTCTTGGTTCTCTCCATATTTCTCTTTAAGCGGCGAGCGGTGATAGTAATTCTTATTGCATCTCTCATCCTTCTTTGGTGGGGGAGATTTCCAGCAGGTGATTGGGATCTCTTTATCTGCGATGTGGGGCAGGGGGATGGCTATGTCATCAATCTCCAGCACCATAAAGCGATTGTTATTGATGTGGGTCCCGATCCGCATTTGATTGATCAATGTCTGCGCCAATTGAAGATAGAGACAATCTCACTTCTGATATTGACTCATCCCCATGCCGATCACATCGCAGGTTTGTCAGGTGCGCGAAAGGGGAGAACGGTTGAGGCAACCTGGTATGGCAATATCGCAGCCGGCACAACAGCATCAATCGGTGAATACCGTATTGAGGTGCTCTGGCCGTTAGAGGCTGGTTTAGAGGATGCGAATCCCAATAACGTCAGTATCGCAGCGAAGATCTCAAGTAAGAATCTGAGCCTCTTTGCATCAGGTGATATCGAGCCTGATGTCCAAGGCGAACTTCGCGGAAAAGTTGGCAGAGTTGATATCTATAAAGTCGCCCACCATGGCTCGCGCTATCAAGATCTGACCTTCATGAGGGAGCTCTCACCCACACTTGCTCTCATCAGCGCGGGTGAGGGTAATAGCTATGGCCATCCAGCCCCATCGACTATTGCCGCCCTGGAGCAACTTCACGCTAAAGTTATGCGTACTGATAGAGATGGTGCGATTGCGGTGGTAGCAGATAACCACCACCTCACAATCTCATCAGCATCAGCGCGGTTTCGATTACTGCGCTGGGAGTAGTGTGATGAAGGAAATAACCGGCATCTGAAATTGACCATGATCAGAAGGGGAGGGCGATGTAATGAAATCTCTCTATCTCCTCCTTGGCGCAGAGGGCGCTCTTGCAGATCGCGCCTTGGCCACCCTCTCATCCCAATTACAGGAGGAGAAGGCTGAAGTTACAACTCTTTTGGCCGGTGATGTAATCCCAGGCGATATTGCAGATGCACTTGCGCCCTCGCTCTTCTCTGAGCGGCGAGCGCTCATCCTCAAAGACCTTCAAGAACTCGATGATGAGTGCAAGGACGAGATCACTCGATATCTCGATGCTATTGATCCCACAACCACTCTCATCTTTATCCATAAGGGTGGCGTGAAAGGTAAGGCGCTCCTTGATGCGATCAAGAGAGCAAAGCCGGAAATCATCGCCTGTGATGCGCTGAAGAAAGAGGCGGAGAAAGAGCAGTTTGTGAAGGAGCTCTTCTTGGATGGCGGTCGCAAGGCGACACCTGGCGCAATTAAAGCTTTGGTTGGCGCCCTTGGAAGTGATTTACGTGAACTACAACAAGCTGTCTCACAACTCTGCCTCGATGCACCTAAAGGTCAGATCGATGAGGAGATGATTGACACCTTCCATAAAGGTCGGATGGAGACAACAGGATTTGATGTTGCCGATGCAACGCTCGATGGCGATCTTCCCACCGCGCTCATTACTCTGCGCAGCGCCCTTGAAACCGGAACTGATCCAGTGATGGTCACCTCTGCGATCGCCTCATCACTACGTAATCTCGCTAAAGTCTCTGGCGCCAATCGTGGATCGAAATCTTTTGAGTTGGCAGGAGAGCTCGGCATGGCTCCTTGGCAGATCGATAAGGCCCGTCGCCAATTGGCGGGGTGGAGCCCGCGGGCAATCGCTGCCGCTGTTGAGGCGGTGGCGAAGGCAGATGGAGATGTGAAGGGGGCGAGCTCAGACCCGATCTTCGCCCTGGAGAAGGCTCTAGCCACCATCGCCGCCGCTCGGGCAGCCCGATAAGGGGCCTCCACTCTCGATTTTGGGCTCATAGCCCCGCGCTGATAGCCTTTCCCCCTGCTCAATCCGCCGGATTGGCGAGATTGACCGTAATTTTCACCGATTAGCTTTAGGAGCTCTACACGTGGCAAATATCAAGTCGCAGATCAAGCGTATTAAGACAAATGAGAAGGCTCGCCTTCGCAACAAGTCTGTTACATCAAGCTTTAAGACAGCGATCCGTAAGTTCCGCGATGCTGCAGCTAAGGGCGATGCAACAGCGATTACAACTGAGCTCCGCGCAGCTTCAAAGGCGCTCGATGTCGCAGTAGCTAAGGGTGTTATTCACAAGAATTCAGCAGCGAATAAGAAGTCATCAATGGCGAAGGCTGCTGCAAAGGCTGGCGCTCGCTAATCGCGAACGTCTCTCCTTCATCCACATTTACTATATTTACTAAGGCGGTTTACTTAAGTGCCAGCAATTAGCATTGCCAAGGCGCCACAACCGGCAGCAACTAACCCGGCGCAGATTCGTAACTTCTGCATTATCGCCCATATCGATCACGGCAAATCAACGCTGGCAGATCGCATGCTCCAAATTACTGAAGTTGTTGAAGCGCGCCTGATGCGCGCTCAATATCTCGACCGCATGGATATCGAACGTGAGCGCGGTATCACCATTAAATCTCAGGCTGTTCGCCTGCCATGGAAATCAGGTCGCGATGGCCAGGAGTACATCCTCAATATGATTGATACTCCAGGTCACGTTGACTTCACCTATGAAGTCTCTCGCTCACTTGCAGCATGTGAAGGTGCAGTTCTCCTTGTTGACTGTGCTCAAGGTATTGAGGCGCAGACCCTTGCCAACCTCTATCTCGCGATGGAGAACAACCTCACCATCATTCCAGTTCTCAATAAGATCGATCTTCCCAATGCTCAGCCAGATAAATTTGCAGCAGAGCTTGCCGGACTTATCGGTTGCAAAGTTGAAGAGGTATTGCGCGTCTCCGGTAAAACAGGTGATGGCGTGGCAGAACTTCTCGATGAGATTGTTGCTCAAATCCCGGCACCAGTCGGTGATCCCGATGCTCCAGCTCGCGCATTGATCTTTGACTCTGTCTATGATGCCTATCGCGGTGTTGTTACCTATGTTCGCGTTGTCGATGGCCACCTCAATCCACGTGAGCAGATTCAAATGTTCTCAACCGGTGTGAAGCATGAAGCCCTTGAGATTGGCGTGATCTCACCAGAACCGATGCCTTCAAAGGGCCTTGGCGTTGGTGAGGTGGGTTATCTCATCACTGGTGTGAAGGATGTTCGTCAATCACGTGTGGGTGACACCATTACCAACTTTGCTCGCCCAACGAAGGAAGCCCTCGGTGGATATAAAGATCCAAAGCCGATGGTCTTCTCTGGTCTCTTCCCACTTGATGGCGCAGATTTTCCAGTATTGCGCGATGCGCTTGAGAAGTTGCAGCTCAATGATGCAGCCCTTGTCTATGAGCCAGAGAGTTCTGCCGCACTTGGTTTTGGTTTCCGCTGTGGCTTCCTCGGCCTACTCCATATGGAGATTGTCCGTGAGCGTCTTGAGCGCGAGGCAAAGCTCAACTTAATCTCAACTGCGCCAAACGTTGTTTATCGCGTGACGATGGAAGATGGCAAAGAGATTATCGTGACCAACCCATCTGAATTCCCAGAGGGCAAGGTTAATAATGTGAAGGAACCGATTGTGAAGTCAACAATCTTGGCCCCTTCTGAATTTATCGGAACGATTATGGAGCTCTGCCAAGAGCGTCGTGGCGTGATGCTCGGTATGGATTACATCTCTGAAGATCGCGTTGAAATCCGCTACACACTTCCACTAGCCGAAATTGTCTTTGACTTCTTTGATCAACTTAAATCTCGCACCCGAGGTTACGCATCTCTTGATTATGAAGAGATGGGCGATGAAGAAGGAAACCTTGTGAAGGTCGATATCTTGCTCCAAGGCGAGGCAGTCGACGCCTTTAGCGCCATTGTTCACCGCGATAAGGCATATGCCTATGGTGTGATGATGACTGGCAAGCTCCGCGAGCTTATCCCTAGGCAGCAATTTGAGGTTCCTATTCAGGCAGCTATCGGCTCACGCATCATCGCTCGTGAATCAATCCGTGCTATCCGTAAGGATGTTCTTGCAAAGTGTTACGGTGGCGATATCTCACGTAAGCGCAAACTCCTTGAGAAGCAGAAAGAGGGTAAGAAGCGTATGAAGATGGTGGGACGCGTTGAAGTTCCACAGGAAGCATTCGTTGCCGCCCTCGCTACCGATGCCGATATCGAGAAGATCAAAGCCGCTCGTAAGCTCGAAAATTAATAGATAGCTACACCCGCTATGTTCTCGTATTACGTGCATATCCCATATTGCGTAAGACGATGTGGTTACTGCGACTTCAATACCTACACACCATCTGAACTCCAAGATGGCGCATCGCTTGAGATCGTCTCAGCAGACTATATCGACGCCGTCCTTCGCGAACTTGAGACTACCCCTACTGATGAGGTGAGCACCATCTTCTTCGGTGGTGGCACACCATCGCTCATTCCACCAAAAGATCTTGGTCGAGTCTTAACTGCTATTCGTAATCGCAATGGAATTACCGACGATTGCGAAATCACCCTTGAGGCCAATCCCGATTCAGTAACGCAAGAGAAGCTCGATGGCTATATCGCAGCAGGATTTAATCGCATCTCATTTGGCATGCAATCCAATAAAGAGCATGTCCTGAAAGTCCTTGATCGCACACATAACCCAGAGAATGTGCGCAAAGCTGTTGATATGGCGCGCGCTGCTGGTTTTCCATCTATCAGCGTCGATCTCATCTATGGGGCACCAGGTGAATCACTCAGTGATTGGGCCTCCACAGTCAAAGAAGCGCTATCACTTGATATCGACCACATCAGCGCTTATGCCCTGATTGTGGAAGAGGGAACAAAACTGGCAGCGCAGATTAAGCGCGGTGAGCTCACCATGCCAGATGATGATCTGATGGCAGATATGTATCTCCTTATTGATCAGCAAACTTTGCAGAAGGGGATGAAGTGGTACGAGCTCTCTAACTGGTCAAAGCCAGGACACCAATCTCGCCACAACATCGCCTACTGGAAATCTCGCAATTGGTGGGGGCTAGGTCCTGGCGCCCACTCACATATCGATCAGAAACGATTCTGGAATGTGAAGCACCCGACTGCATATAAGGAGCGGGTCTTCGCGGGTCAATCTCCGATTAAGGATTCAGAGGTACTCACCGATGAGCAGAAGAAATCGGAATACATCATGCTTGCAATCAGAATGCCTGAGGGCGTTCGCAAGGCAGCACTTACCGTTGCACAATATGAACGCACCATGGAATACATCAAGAGTGGCCATGTGATTGACCGAGAAGACTCCATCGCCTTAACACCTAAGGGGCGTCTGATCGCCGACCGTATTACCCAAGAAATGCTCGCCTAAGCGAGAAAAGGTAAACTCACCCACATGACTAGCGACCGTAGACTCGAGATCCTTCGGGCCATTGTCGATGAGTATGTCCAGACTCAAGAGCCGGTGGGATCGAAGTCGATTGCCGAGAACCACTCACTCGGAATCTCACCTGCCACTATCCGCAATGAGATGGCAGTTCTTGAAGAAGAAGGTTTGATTACCCAGCCTCATACCAGCGCAGGACGCATCCCCACAGATCGCGGGTATCGACTCTTCGTCGATAAGTTGGCGACAGTCAAACCGCTTTCAACAGCCGAGCGCCGCGCAATCGAAACTTTCTTACATGGCGCAGATGATTTAGAAGATCTCCTCTCTCGCTCAGCCAAGATGTTGGCAGATATCACCAAGCAGGTTGCGGTGGTGAAGTATCCCCACCTCGGAGATATTCAAGGACGAGAGAAGATGGTGATCTCAGGAACTGCTCACCTGGCTCGCGCCGGTGAAGATATGCGCCTTCCACTCTCGCCTATCTTGGAGGCGCTGGAAGAGCAGGTAGTTCTCTTGGGCCTTCTCAATGAGGCGCAATCAACTGTTCATGTGACGATTGGAAGCGAGCAACGTGAGGCCAATCTCCAATCAACTTCGCTGGTCACAGTCGAATATGGCATTGAAGGTAATTCACTTGGCGCACTTGGTGTGCTCGGCCCCACCCGAATGGATTACGCTAACTCCATCGCAGCGGTAGCTGCAGTGGCCCGATATGTGGGCAGATTTATCACCGAGAGCAATCAGTAGAGATGGGAGATGGCAATGTCTGATTATTACCAGCTCCTCAATATTGAGCGCGGGGCAACACAGGATGAGATTAAGAAGGCGTATCGAAAGATTGCCCGTGAACTCCACCCTGATGTGAATCCAGATCCGGAAGTTCAGAATAAATTTAAAGAGGTCACAGCTGCCTACGATGTCTTAAGTGATCCCCAGAAGCGTCAGCAATATGACATGGGTGGTCGCGGTGGATTTAACGACTTCGGTGGCGGATTTGGCGGCGGTGGATTTAGTGACATCATGGATGCATTCTTCGGTGGCGGTGGAAATCGTGGACCGCGACCACGTATGCGCCAAGGACAAGATGCGCTCATCCGGATTGAGGTAGATCTTCACGAAGCATGTTTTGGTACTGAGCGCGATATCACGATCGAAAGCGCAGTTGTCTGCGAAGTTTGCACTGGACTTGGAACTGCCAATAACTCTCACCCTGAGACCTGCAAAGTCTGTGGTGGTCGCGGTGAGATGCAATATGTTCAGAAGTCATTTTTAGGTCAGGTGATGACATCACGACCATGCAGTAGTTGTTCTGGATATGGCACGGTGATCACCGATCCATGTCGTGAGTGCGCAGGTGATGGCCGCGTTCGGGCAAAGCAGAACATCAATATCAAGATTCCAGCCGGCGTTGAGACCGGCAATCGCATTCAAATGTCTGGTCGCGGTGAAGTCGGAGCGGGTGGAGGTCCAGCAGGTGATCTCTATGTTGAGATTGTCGAACGAGATCACGATTACCTCCTGCGCGATGGAGAGAATCTCCACGTTGCAGTCTCCATTCCATTTAGCGCAGCAACCCTTGGCACCACGATTAAGGTCGAGGCGCTTGATGGCCCACTGGATGTTCAGATCAAGCCTGGCACACAGAGCGGCACCACAGTCTCGGTAAAGGGCAAGGGCATGACTCGCCTTCGCACAACCCATCGCGGTGATCTCATCGTCCATGTTGATATTGAGACTCCTCATAAGCTCAATCGCGAGCAAGAGAAGTTACTCCGTGAGTTTGCTAAGGCGCGCGGTGAGAAAGATGGCGATGTCACGATTAAGCGCCACCAAGATGGGCTCTTCGCTAAATTTAGAGATGCCTTCCACCGCTGATGCTCACACTTTTCTTCGTTCCTGACCTTCCGACTGAGGTCGGCTCACGCTATGAGTTCGATAGCGAGGATGCTCATCACGCAATCAAGGTATTGCGAATTGCAGCAGGTGAGATCTTTAATTTAAGCGATGGCAACGGTAGTTGGTCAAGAGTAAGCGTTGAAAATGTCAATAAGAAGTCGATGACGGTGCGTGTTCTAGAGAGCAGCTTTGAAGAAGCCCTACCTGAGCACATTACGATTATTCAAGCAATTCCTAAGGGCGATCGCATTAAAGAGTCGATTGAGATGTCGACTGAAGGTGGTGCAGATCGGATTGTGATGTGGAAGGCGGCTCGCAGTATTGGTCGCGCCGATGAGAAAATTGAAAAGCTACAACAGACAGCGCGTGAGGCATCGAAACAATCTCGACGTTTTCGCATTCCGCAAGTTTCTGGCGTTGCCACCACAGAGAACATCATCGATGAGATTGCAAAGGTTGATTTAGCCCTTGTCTTCCATGAGTCGGCAACCCAAGGGATCTCATCCCTTTCTCACTCAGGTGCCAAGAAGATTGCCATCATTATTGGCCCAGAAGGGGGTCTGACCGATGAGGAGCTAGAGACCTTCGCTGGTGCTGGCGCCAAGGTGGTTTTGATGGGAAGGCCGATTCTGCGCTCAGCCCATGCTGGATTGGCAGCACTTGCTGCGGTCAACACGGCCCTTTCTGTGTGGTGAAAAGCCCCACCACCCGATAGATTTTCACTCATATGGAGCGCCTCTTAGTAACGATCCCTCCGGCCATTCCGATGGTTGCCCTGCTCGGTGCGGGCGATGCAAATATCCTTGCAATTGAAGCTGCATTTCCATCAGTAAATATCACTGTTCGCGGAAACGAGATCACCCTCCGCGGCCCACATGTTGATTGCCTTGCGTTAGAAAAACTCTTCGGTGAGATGCTTGTTGTGATTCGATCTGGCCAGGCCCTCGATGTCAGTGCAGTCCTTCGCAGTATTGCGATGATTGAGGCAACGCCATCACAGAGTCCAGGAGAAGTTCTCTCACTCAATATTGTGAGCAATCGCGGCAAGACAATTCGACCAAAGACTGCCAATCAAAAAGCTTATGTCGATGCGATTGAAGAGAACACAATTACCTTTGGTATTGGCCCTGCCGGTACTGGCAAGACATATCTTGCAATGGCAAAGGCAGTTGCAGCCTTGCAGGCAAAGCAGGTCAATCGCATTATCTTGTCTCGCCCAGCAGTTGAGGCGGGGGAGAAGCTCGGCTTCCTACCTGGAACTCTCTCTGAGAAGATCGATCCCTACCTTCGCCCACTCTTCGATGCCCTCCATGACATGATCGATCAGGATTCAATTCCGCGTCTGATTCAATCTGGAATTATCGAAGTTGCACCGCTTGCCTTTATGCGTGGTCGCACACTCAACGATGCATTTATCATCCTTGATGAAGCTCAGAACACAACGCCTGAGCAGATGAAGATGTTCCTCACCCGCCTTGGCTTTGGCTCAAAGATGGTTATCACTGGTGACATTACCCAGAACGATTTGCCTAATGGCCAGCGCAGCGGATTGGCAATCATTCGCTCTATCTTGGAGGGCGTTGCTGATATCTCATTTATGGATCTGACCGCAGAGGATGTGGTTCGCCATCGCCTCATTGGAGATATCGTCAAGGCATATGATGCATATGATGCGACAAAGCATGCACCAGTGAGTATCAATAAGAAGTCATGACCATTGAGGTATTAAACCGCTCAGGTGTTGCAGTCCCTGAGCGTGAGATTGAATCTCTCCTGACCTTTGGAATCTCCTATATGGAGCTCCATCCCGAGTGCGAACTCTCGCTCACCTTTATCGATGATAAAGAGATGGAAGAGCTCCACATTAAGTGGATGGATGAGCCAGGAACTACCGATGTCCTCTCCTTTCCGATGGATATGCCAGAGGGAAAGAACGATGCAGTAATGCTCGGAGATATTGTGATTGACCCGATAGTGGCGCAGCGCCAAGCAGAATCTGCTGGCCACAGTATTGAACATGAGATCTATATCTTGGCAGCCCATGGCCTCCTTCATATCTTGGGATATGACCATGCCGATAAGGATGAAGAGAAGGTTATGTTTGAATTGCAAGAGACAATTGTGAAGAAATGGGAAGCCGGGCAGTGAACGCAGCATTAAGACAAGTTTCTTCTCTCCTCGTCTATCTCTATGACCAGGGGCTAAAGCGCGGATTTATCAAGGTGGATTCAAAGCACCTCGGCGATAATGACTTTGAGCTCGGCGATACCTTAGTTCGTGAGTTGATGGTCCCTCGCACCGAGATGGTCTGGATTGAAAAAGATAAGACTCTGCGTCAAGGGCTCTCACTTGCACTTCGCTCTGGCTACTCCCGCATTCCAGTTGCTGGTGAGGATCTCGATAACATCATCGGTTTCGCCTATGTGAAAGATTTAGCAAAGCGCGCTCTCGACCACCATGAAGCTGAGACAACTGAGAAGGTTGAGCAGCATATGCGCCCACCGGTCTTCGTCCCAGAGAATAAAGAGGCGGCAGATCTCTTGCGCGATATGCAGCGCAATCAGATCCACCTTGCCATCGTGGTCGATGAATATGGTGGCACTGCAGGCATCATTACAATCGAAGATATTATTGAAGAGATCGTCGGTGAGATTGCTGATGAATATGATGATGGGGTAGAGAGCTTTGCCTGGCTATCAGAGAATAAAGCACGCGCTAAGGCATCACTTCATATCGAAGATTTAGCAGAAGAGCTCAAGATCTCTATCGCAGTAGATGAATATGAAGGCATTGATACCGTCGGTGGCTTAATGGCTCAGATTCTCGGCCGCGTTCCGATTGCAGGAAGCACCATCACCCTCGAGGGGTGGTCGATTACATCAGAGCGACCTGCTGGGCGTCGTCGTAGAATTAGCTCTGTCATTATTGAACGGGTTGAAGTCGCAGAGGAAGATCACGAATAGAGATGGCTATGAATAATCCAGAAGATCAGAAGCTGGTCACCCTTGCGACTAATACCCTTACTCGAAGCGGTGCGCAGCAAGCTGCAGCACTTCGCGACACCACCGGACGCACCTATGTTGCAATCAATGTTTCATCGCCATCACTGAATCTCGATGCCTTTGAAGCAGTGCTCACCGTTGCACTCGCCTCTGGAATTGCCGGGATTGAGAGTGTTGTGGCAACTGGCGCACAGCCATCTAATGTGAAGGCGATTAAGGATTTTGCACCTACTGCCACCGTCTTTCACATCGCAGCTGACGGCCAAGAGAACCTCCTTTAACCGTTAAGATAGGCGCATGCGCGTCGTTCGATTCTCACCTCAGCCAGATGCTGGCGTCGGCACAGACCCACTCTTTGGCATCCTCGAAGACGATAACTCCATCACCGTCATCACGGGAGATCCGATCTATCAAGGGATCCAGCGAACAGCAGCAAAGCTCTCACTTACCCAAGTCCGCCTCTTAGCTCCGGTAATTCCGCGGAGCAAGATTGTTGCTATTGGTAAGAACTATGCCGACCATGCCGCAGAGATGGGTGGGGTAGTTCCAGAAGAGCCGATCATCTTTATCAAGCCAAACACCACAGTGATTGGCCCAGGAGACACAATTGTCTGGCCACAGATGGCTCCATCTATCGATTACGAAGCAGAGCTCGCAATTGTGATTGGTCGAGTATGTAAGGAAGTTCCGATCGAGCGCGTCAACGATGTGATCTTTGGATACACACTTGCAAACGATGTGACCTGCCGAGAGCTCCAGAAGAAGGATGGCCAGTGGACTCGCGCCAAGGGCTTCGACACCTTCTGCCCACTTGGACCTTGGATTGAGACTGAATTCGTTCCAGGAAATCAGCGGATTACCACCACTCTCAATGGTGAGATCAAGCAGGATGCTCATCTTTCTGACATGATCTTTAAAGTCCCACAGATCGTTAACTTTGTCTCTAGCGTGATGACACTTCTCCCCGGAGATGTCATCATTACCGGCACCCCAGCTGGTATCGGCCCGATGGCCGAGAAATCAACTGTTGCTATATCCATCGAAGGCCTTGGCCAACTAACAAATAAGGTGAGTGCTCGTCCATGACGCAAGCTAGCGCAGTCCATACATCAGGTAAGAAGGTAAAGGTCCGCTTTGCTCCATCGCCTACCGGTGATCTCCATGTTGGAAATATCCGCACCGCGCTCTTTGATTGGGCATTTGCTCGCCACACCGGTGGCACATTCCTCTTCCGTATTGAAGATACCGACACAACACGTGTCACGCCCGAATACATTCAAGCTGCAATCGACACGCTGAAGTGGCTTGGACTTAATTGGGATGAGGGGCCAGAGGTGGGTGGTCCTAACGGTCCATACCTGCAATCACAGCGCCTTGATATCTATGCAACCTGGGCGAAGAAGTTCCTCGAGCAAGGCGATGCTTATCACTGCTACTGCTCACCAGAGGAATTAGAGGCCGTTCGCGAAGCACAGCGCGCTGCAAATGTTGCACCTGGCTATAACGGACATTGCCGCGATCTCACTGCCGAGCAGATCGCTGCCTATAAGGCAGAGGGCCGGGAAGCAGTAGTACGCATGCGGATGCCTGATGGCACCACCACCTTTACCGATGCCATCCGCGGTGAAGTCACCTTCGATCACAAGTTTGTCCCTGACTTTGTCCTTGTTCGTGCAGATGGCTCACCTCTCTACACCCTTGCAGTTGCAGTAGATGATGTCTTGATGGAGGTCACCCACGTTCTGCGCGGTGAAGATCTCCTCTCATCTACTCCTCGCCAGATCCGCGTTTATCAAGCGATGGGTGTGAAGCCAGAGGATTACCCAACCTTTGCCCACCTTCCATTTGTGATGGGGCAAGATAATGCAAAGCTCTCAAAGCGAAATGGCGAGGTCTCTATCGCTTGGTATCGCGAGCAGGGTTATCTTCCTGAGGCAATCTGTAACTACCTCGCACTCCTTGGCTGGTCTCCTGGAGATGATCGCGAGAATATCTCGATGCAGGAGCTCACCGAACTCTTCACTGTGGAGAAGGTTCACTCATCGCCAGCACGTTTTGATATGAAGAAGCTTGAGGCGATCAACGGTGACAAGATTCGCGCACTCACACTCGATGAGTTCCTCACCTGGACACTTCCATTCCTCACCAAGGCAGGAATCATCACCGGCACCGATGCTGAAGTAGATCTCGTTAAGCGAGCGCTTCCGATTATTCAAGAGCGCATCGTCAAACTCGATGAGACCCCAGCACTTCTCAAATTCCTCTTTGTGAAAGATTTCGCTGTAGATCCAGAGGCGGTCTCAAAGATCACCGATAGCGCGTCGAAGGATGTCTTGAAGCGCTCTCTCAAAGAGATTGAGGCTCTCACCTCATTTGACCATGCCACAATCGAAGCCGCCCTCCGCGCTGCGCTGATTGAGGATATGGGGCTTAAGCCTCGCATTGCATTTACCGCCCTTCGTATTGCAACCACTGGTAGCACCATCTCTCCACCGCTCTTTGAGTCGATGGAGCTACTGGGCCAAAGTGCTTGTATTTCGCGTATTTCGGCAGCGATCAGCCTTTAGGGGAGGGTGGTCGAGGCGGTAAAAACCTCATGTAAACTACTCACCTTGCCCTCGAAGGAGAGCATTGGGGTATGGGGTAATTGGCAGCCCTGCTGATTCTGGTTCAGTAAGTCTAGGTTCGAGTCCTGGTACCCCAGCGCAGTACACAACTAAATAACCATAATTGAATATGCAGGAAGAGCCAGTAGCCGTAAGGCGATCTGACTTTAAAAAATCTAGGGCCCCGTCGTCTAGCGGCCTAGGACTCTGGCTTCTCAAGCCAGCTACGAGGGTTCGAATCCCTTCGGGGCTACAGCAGTAAGACCTAGCAAGATAAAGGAAAGTGCCATCTCTCGCGTTATCCGAGGGGTGGCATTTTTCGTGCACTAGGGTTTATCTCATGCGCGTTATCAATACTGATCAACTCAAGACAGTCTTAGCAAACTTGCCGAGCAATCCACGGATTATCGCCTCCGGTAACTTTGCAACGCCTCACACTCTGCTCTCAGTTGCCGACCAGACCATCCCTGAATTTAAGCTCCATATGCTCAATGCTCAACCAGGGATTCCTGATCGTGAAGGAATCACCTACGAAACTGCATTTGTGGGGCATGGAATGCGCCGCCATCCTCGTCTTCACTACATCCCATCGCGCCTCTCACTTCTTCCAGTTGTCATCCGTGACTATGCCCGCCCTGATGCTGTCTTCCTCCACACCTCATCGCGCCATCACGACACCGTCTCACTCGGCACCGAGGTCAATATTCTCCCAGCTGCAATTGAGGCGGCTCGCGCCCATGGTGGAATTGTGATTGCCCAAGCGAATAAGCAGATGCCATATACATATGGCGATGCTCAGATATATGAGTCAGAGATTGATTACCTCGTTGAAGTCGATGAACCGCTCATGGCAAAGCCAGAGACGAAGTTCTCCGATGAGTCACTCATGATCGGCAATCGGATCGCCTCACTGATTGAGAACCATTCAACTCTCCAACTTGGCATCGGTGCGATCCCAGATTCCGTCCTTAACTCTTTGAAGGACCGCAAAGGGTTACGCATCTGGACCGAGATGTTCTCTGATGGCGTCTTTAACCTCCATAAATTAGGGGTTCTCGATCCCGATATCTTGATTACTGCATCCTTCATCTTTGGCACACAAGAGCTCTATGAGTGGCTTCATTTCAATCGCCGGGTGCAGATGTTGCGCACCGAAAAGACTAATGATCCATCCTTGATTGCACGACAAGCACGAATGACCTCAATCAACGCCGCACTCCAGATCGATCTCTATGACCAGGCCAATGCCTCGCATGTGAGAGGGCAGATCTATAGCGGCTTTGGCGGCTCGACCGACTTCATCGTCGGCGCGCTCCATAGTCGAGGAGGCCGCTCCTTTATGGCGCTTCCTTCGTGGCATCCGAAGGCGCAAGTCTCATCGATCGTGCCACGGTTGAAAGAGAATGTAACAAGTTTCCAGCATTCATTTGTTGTGACCGAGCAAGGAGCTGCTGCCTGCTTCGGCCACAGCCAATCAGAGCAGGCGCTCAACTTAATCAATAATGCTGCCCACCCCGATGCACGAGAAGAGTTAGTTCAGGCAGCAGCTGAATTTGGCTTGCTGTAGTAATTAACGGTAAGCGAAAAGGCCGGCCCTCTTAGAGAGCCGGCCGATTTCTTTAACAATTAACGCTCTGACTTATGGCGATCTGCCAAATTGTCCATCAAGGCGAAGAGAACGCCTGAGATCACGAAAGTCATATGGATGCCGATGCGCCACCCTTCACGGTTGGCATCAAATGGGCCTTCCTGCATGAAGTCTTTGAGGAGTTCAATCACAGAGATTGCAACCAATGAGCCGATCAACTTGATCTTTAGACCGCTGTAATCAACGGTTCCCATCCAGTGTGGTCGATCTTCAGCGCCTTCTGCGATCTTGATCTTGGAGACGAAGTTCTCATAACCAGCAAAGAGAATAATGATGATGAGGTTTCCAAGGAGGACCACATCAAGAAGTTCCAACACCTCAAGTGTGAGCTCACCTGGGGTTGCTGTAGTGATGTGAGTCATCATGTGCCAGAAGGAGTGGAAGAAGCGGTAGAGAATTGGGATAAGGGTGAGAAGCAGACCTAAGTAGAGCGGTGCAAGGAGCCAACGTCCTGCGAAGATTGCCTTCTCAATCACATTTTCGAACATATGCATTTCTGCCTTTCATAGATTTCCGATGAGTCTAATGAAAGGCACCTGACTAGTCATATCGAGGTCAGATTAAGGTTGATTGAGCAAAGAAAATGGGCGCCCCACGGTTGGAGGCGCCCATCTCAACTACTTCCCTTAGCGGAGCTCTTCCTTAGAGATCTTCTTTCTCATATTGATCATCTCTTTCTCATTACTTAAATCAATCGCTTCACGCTTATCTGCAATGAGATCCATTACAGCAAAGAGGACACCCGAGATTACGAATGTGAGGTGGATACCAATACGCCACCCTTCACGAGTTCCATCAATCTCGCCTTCGAGCATGAAGTCCTTGAGGAGTTCGATAACAGAGATAGCAACCAATGAACCAATCAACTTAATCTTAAGTCCGCTGTAATCAACGCGGCCCATCCAGTGTGGTCGATCTTCGGCATCTTGTGCGACGTTGATCTTCGATACGAAGTTCTCATAACCGGCGAAGATAATGATGATAATCAAATTACCAAGGAGCACAGTGTCCAAGAGCTCCAAGATGCTCAAGGTGATGTGGTGCATATCAGAGTCGGTCATATGGAGCATGAGGTCATAGAAGTTATGGAAGAAGCGATAGAGCAGCGGGAGAAGGCTGAGCATCAGACCAACATAGAGTGGAGCTAAGAGCCAGCGACCTCCGAAGATCACTCGCTCAAGGAACGACTCAAATCGCTCATTCCATGTATCTTGCTCAATAACCTGCTTTGCCATCGTATTCCTCCTTAAAGAATTAGTTAAGGGTAGGTTGGATGGCCTAGATACCTAAGGGTTTAACATTCCTATGAATGGTCATAATTAGAGAGTTATTGCAAGATATTGACTGCGCGGGCGACAACTAAGCCGACAGTAAGCAATGACGTCACAGATTGAACAAGCATCAACATCTTCGCCCAGCGAGTCAGCGGCAGGACATCTGTTGGGCTAAATGCGCTGGCATTGGTAAATGAGATGTAGAGATAGTCGAAGAAGTTGGGATGCCAATGGACTTGAGCCAACTGGTGATCTTGCATCTGTGGGAAGAGAAAATCGGGGTATCTCACCATCGCCTGGGCGCGAGCACCTGGACCACCACGATCAAACTCCCAGAACCAGAGGGCGAAGATGACGATATTTGTAAGCCAGATAGTTGCGCCAGATAGCAGCAGCGAATTTCCATTATTGGCAGAGCCTGAGACCAGGTGCTGAATCAACTTAACGGCAGAGGCGGTATTGGAGAGGGTCATTACGCTCGTGAGAGCAAGGCTTAAGACTCGCTGCGGCATGTGGTGGTTATGAATGCGCCGTGGGGAGAAAATCAAGAGGAGGATTAAGAGGAGGAGCTCAACTCCAGAGATGATTGATTGAAAGCTGATTGAGAGATCATCGGGCAAGATCGATTGCAGCAAGATGACGATAAAGACGACGATTGCTACCGGATAACGATGCTCACCTTGATGTTCACGGTGCCAGTGGGGGCGATGGTCATTGTGGGGACTGAACTCTTTTCTCGCCATGGGTGCATCGTAACTAGCCCATGAGTCAATAGGAAGTATGACTAATCAAAAGTCTGATTTTCTCTATCCATTAATGGTGTATCACTGTTTACTTCCAGCCATATCAATAGCTAACGAGCAACTAACGAATAAGGGGTTTGAAATGGCGATCTGCTCAGTATGTGGCCAATCTGCAGGATTCTTGGCAACGGTCTGTCAATCATGTCAAAAGATGCAGGCTGAGATTGCTGAGAAGAACCGGCAAGCAAATGCTGCTGCCCATGAGGCAGAGCGAACTTCGCTGATCGCCGAGGAGAAGAGCCGCATCAAGCAAGAAGTTGAAGGTGGCGGAGTTCTCTATCTCCATAAGACCGAATACGTCAATGTTGATTCAACGCTGGGTGAGGTCGACATCAATGTCGGTCCATACGATGACACATCGGTAAGAATCGCAGGTCTTGAAGGCTGGCGCGTTGTTGGGGTTGTGCCAAAGACCTTTGGAACCGCCTTGATCAATAACGAGGGATTTAACAAGGTTTGGGGCGGCGGCGTTGGGGGAGCGGTAATCGGTGCCTATATCCTCCTTGAGTTAGAGGTGACTAGCAAGAACTACTCTCGCCTAGAGAGTGATATCGCCGAATATCTCGAGAATGCATTTCTCTAGCGGTATTTATTTCAAGTGCTTGAGAAAGTGATTGAAAAGATGACCATCGTTGGCTTATCTTTGACTAAAGATAAAGAAGAATATTGAGAGCAATCAGCTCTTATGAGTTCATACTTTTATCAATATCATCTTTAGAAAGGGTGACGCTATGGGTAATGCAATTCAGGCATGTTTCTCAAAGTATGCAACATTCTCAGGAAGAGCAACCAGAAGTGAGTATTGGTACTTCGAGCTCTTCTACTTAATCGTTCTCGTCGCAGCGTCAATTATTGATCCAACGACTTCAGGTGTCTTGAGCAATCTGGTATTCCTCGTCTTTATCGTCCCAATCGTTGCTGCCGGTTGCCGCCGTATGCATGATGTGGGAAAGAGTGGCTGGTTCCAGATCATTCCTTTCTATGGCCTCTATCTTGCCTGCCAGCCAAGTGCGGGCGATAACGAGTACGGTCCTCGACCATAACGTTTACAAGAAATGCAAAGGGCCTGGGATATCTCAGGCCCTTTGCATTTCTGACCAATCTATCTGAATAAAAATCCCAGCTTTTCTCGGCTGAGAAGGTGTGAAGCTACGAATCGCTGCCCTCATTGCAGCTCTCAGCTTGACCGGCCTTCCCGCCTGGTCTGATGAGCCGCCGGCAAAGGTGCTTCTGATTGCTGATACTGGCTTTAGCGCAGAAGATCCAGTAATTGCCTCCCATACTGTCTATCAAATCTGTCTGATGGATTGGTATGTCTGCCCCAATGGAAGCAACTTTCAAGAAAGCGGCACCGTAGCCTTTCTCACACCTCAGCAATTGAAGTCCTCGGGTTTTGATCATGGCAGCAAGATGGCGCGGGCTGCTATCGCCGCCTATCCCGATGTGAAGTTGATTCTGGTGCGGATTATCGGCCAATCACAATCAGGTGGGCGCCTTCCAACGAGCGAGGCAGTGATTACCAAAGTACTCTCCTGGGCAAATAAGAATGCGAAGAAGTTCAATATCGGCGCAGTCGCTATCTCACAAGGCAGTAGCAAGATAGGTAGCAATGCGAGAAAGTGCTTTGCATCTGCAGCCACCGATAAAGAGGTCGCTTCCTTAAAAGCTAAGGGAATCTACTCATTCTTTCCAGCTGGGAATGAAGGTAAAACAGATCTGATTAATTGGCCAGCATGTATTGCAGATGCCGTTGCGGTCGGGGCGCTAGATAGATCAGGTTCTATCTCTAACTACAGTAACTATGCCTTTGGCCAAGTCGATCTCTATGAGCCTGGATATGTCATTGATACCCAATCAGTTCTCACTTATGGCTCCGATAACGGAACATCGCTCTCAACGCAATATGCAGCAGCGCGGTGGTTGAGTTTAGTTAATCAATTTCCGCAGGTCAGACCCGCGCTGATTTATTGGAATTTTGCGCTATCTGGCGAGCCGGTGACCAACTCGAAAGATATCTTCGGTTGGTCAACCAGCATCGAGAGCGCTCGGCAGACTTTAGTAAGTCGCTGAACACATATTGTTATAGAGAGCAGAGATGGTGATCAAGCTCTGACCTTCGCCATCGATACCGAAGTACTCGGTATCAAAGGTTGAACCAAGGACGCTCCACTGAATAACAGCCTCTGCTGGATAGCCGTCATAGCTGATCTCACCGGTGAGCTGCACGATGGTGCTGCCAGATGTTGATGTGAACTCCTCCCAAGAAGGAGATCCCATAAAGGCATCTGCCATCTCGCCAAGGGTTGCTGATGGACAAGCTCCAACAGTTCCGTTCTTAACTGCACTGACATTTGCTGAATCAGCAAAGAGATCTGCAAGTGCGCCTGCGTCATAACTTGAATCGGATGAAGAATCTGAGCTCGAGCTGCAACTGGTCAGAGCCAGAGCTGATGCGAGCATTACTGCGGTAAATACGCTCTTTCTTTTCATGGCGTAATTCTCCATGACGCTGTCTTTATGGGGAGGATGAGAAATACTTTTGACTAGTCACTTTGAAATCAGGTGCAGTAAATCTACCTCTTTAATTCTTACACTTTATGTCAATAGATCATCTCGACTATTACGATCTATTGAAAAGGAGCTATGTAATGGAACTACTGATTGTTCTTGCGTGGATCGCATCAGGCATCTTCTGCTACACCCAAGCTAAGAAGAAGAATCTCAATGCCGGACTCTGGGCATTCCTTGGCGTTTTCTTCGGAGTATTTGCAGTTATCGGAGTATTGATTTCAAAGCCAAGATAACTCTCTGGCTCATCCATTGAGGGAGAGGCCGTGTGTGTGGGGTGCAAATCTCACAGATACGGCCTCTCTTGCTTTACCCTGACTAGTCATATGGCTCTTGGGGTAGATGCATAAAAATTCATGAGATTTACGGTTAAACCATTGAGCAACAACCACAGGAGCTAGATGATGCATGCTTTAAAGCGCAAAACTTTCCGCAAGGTCGCAACGGTCTTCATTGCACTCGGTGCAACCCTGGGATCAACATCCCATGCAGAGGCAGCGCTCCTTGGCCCATCCTCCAATTACATCGTCCAGATCACTCCAGCTGCACGCGCTGCCATCGAGAGCGCAGTTAAGAATGCCGGCGGCACCATCGATGCCCGCTACCAATACGCATTCGATGGTTTTGTTGTAAAGCTCCCAGATATCTTGCTCCCACTATTAAAGAAGATTCCTAACGTCCTCACCATTGAGAAAGATCAACCTGTTACTGGTCTTGCAATCCAGCAAAACCAGACTCCAACACCATCTTGGGGTATTGATCGCATCGATCAGCGTGAAGTTGTTTCAAATACATCTGGCTACCAGGGAAGTTACGGCTATCGCTCGGCTGGAGCAGGATCGACTATCTATATTGGTGATACCGGTATCTATCCTCATGAAGATCTCGCAGGTCGCATCTCCACCAATGGCTTTAGCGGAATCGCCGACGGAAATGGAACTGTCGATTGCAACGGCCATGGAACACACGTTGCAACAACTGCTGCTGGAACCCAATACGGTGTTGCTAAGAAAGCAAAGCTTGTTCCAGTTCGTATTCTCAACTGCGCAGGTTCTGGAAGTTATGCAACTGTAATTGCCGGTCTAGATTGGATCATGTCACCGCTTAACACCAACTCAAAGAGCCAGGCTGTACTCAACCTCTCAATCGGTGGCCCAGCATCAACTTCACTCAACGATGCGATTCGCCGCCTCACCAACGCTGGCATCACGGTTGTGGCAGCAGCAGGTAATGAGAATTCAAATGCATGTACTCGATCACCTGCAAGCGCACCAAGTGCGATTACGGTGGGTGCTACAACAATTGCAGATGCCAAGGCTTACTACTCAAACTGGGGTACTTGCGTTGATATCCATGCCCCAGGATCTGGCATCACCGGCGGTTGGTATAACGGACCAGCTTCAGTCAACACCATCTCTGGAACATCAATGGCAACACCTCACGTAACAGGTGCGGCAGCGGTATTTCTCGGCCTCAATCCAAGCGCATCGGTAGCGCAGGTTGCCGAAGCTCTTGCTGGTCAATCAACAAAGGGTGCAGTTACAGGTCTTGATGCAACCACGGTCAACAACCTTCTCTATGTATCACCTACTGATGGCGGACCTGCCATCGTTGCACCAGCAGCGCAGATCACAACTATCACCGAGGTGACTCATCTTCAGGCAAAGGCGACCGTTGAGATCAACCCCAACAACGCTCCAACGACAGCATCGATTCAATATGCAACCGATTCCGCTTTCACCTCAATCGTCAAGAGCATCAACCTCACTCCAACCGCCCTCGATGGTGGATCTCTCATCTCACTTCCAGTTGTGTTAGATGGGCTCACACCAAGTTCTGAGTACTTTGTGCGCGTCACCGCATCCAATGAGAGCGGCTCATTTACAACCCAGACTTCAACCTTTAAATCTCTTGCTCCACCGGTGACTCCACCGACAATGACAGCAAATAGTGCGACTTCAATTACTGGTTGGAGCGCTCGTCTTAATGCCACCGTCAACGCCAACAACGGAGCAACAACCGTCTCCTTCGTCTATGGCACAGATCCAGATTTCATTACCAATACCCAGACTGGGCTCGCAGATCCCCAAACAGTAGGAGGCAGCACTGCGAAAAGCGTGGGACTTGATATCTCATTCTTGGCACCTCTTACTACCTACTATTACAAGGTAGTGGGCAGCAATAGCGCAGCCTCTGTGCAATCAAACGTAGTCTCATTCACAACCCCTGCTGTAGTCGGTGTTGTGCCAACAGTTGAAACAATTCGACCTGTAGGCGGACTCAATACGCCAACAACAACTATTACTGGTCGCATCAACCCAATGGGTCAGACAACATCGGTGCGCCTAGTCTATGGAACCGATCAATCGCTGACTGTCTATCCTCGTATCGTTGATCTCACCACAAAATACACCGGCGTTGAGACCGTCACAGTCACAGCTGATATGACAGGACTTACCCCCGGCTACCGTTATTACTATCGCTTCGAGGCAACTAACGCCGCTGGCGTTGCTAAGCCTCTGCCGCTGACAAATACCGGTAATCCTTTGATGCCAGTAATCTCAAACACAATCGGTGCCAACCAGACTCAGACAAGTGTGACGCTGCAGACCCGAGTTAATCCAGGTGCTAGCAATACTCGCACCTACTTTATCTATGGCACAGATCCACGCCTTGAGACCGGCACAACCACCGTTCAGGGAACTCCCTTTGCTCTCACCAACGCGATCTCTAACGCGGTGACTTATTCATTAACTGGCCTTAAGCCAAATACAACGATCTATTTCCGTGCCAAGGTGATCGCATATACCGGCCCACTGGTGAATCAAGGTGGAACCTTGCTGGGACCAATCGTTAGCGTTCAAACTCTGATGCCGGTGCGCACCCCGCAGACAATCACATTCACATTGCCAACCAGCCGAGCTTTTGTGGCAGCGCCAACTCCATTGACTGCAACGGCATCTTCTGGGTTGCCTATTACCTACTCAACGACGACACCTTCCATCTGTCAGATCGTCACAACTGAGACTGGATCTGTCCTCGTTGCAGCAACTCCAATCCCAGCTCTTGCTGGAGCCGCATGTGTAGTCACTGCTTCACAGAATGGCGATGAGACATTCGCACCAGCAGTCGGTATCGGAAGAACTATTAACTTCCTTAAAACTGGACAGGTAATTAACTTTGCCACCCCTGCAAATAAGGATCTCGCATCTCTTAATCCGCTGGTGGCAACATCAACATCAGGGTTACCTGTCACTCTGACTTCATCGACTCCTGCCACATGTTCTGTTGTGGCAACAGCTAATGGGGGATTTGCAGCTCAAGCAGTTGCAGGTATTCCAGCCGAGACATCTCGCTGCACCATCTTGGCAATACAGCCAGGAAATGATCTCTACTCATCAGCTTCAGCCTCTCGCACCTTTACCTGGACTCGCACTGCAACAGTCCTTAAGGCAACCTGGAGCACTCCGGTCACAGTAGATGGTTCTGCACTTAACGTTGGGTTGAGCGACTATCTCGGTAACTCACTCGGTGAGAGCGCAACCGGAAAAACACCGCTTACCTTCACATCGCTCACACCAACAATCTGTCGCGTTGGCGCGGTGGAGTTCGTTGGATCATCGGCTGCTCACTCACGAGCTTCTATCAGAGCGCTCTGGAATGGCACCTGCCAGATCTCCATTGGATATGCCGGAAACACCACCTACTCACCAATAACCGCATCATCTGCTGTTGCAATCGCAGGGATGGTTACGCCACAACCTGGTGCAAACGCTGCCCAATCCATCTCAATCACTTCGCCAACATCTGCTGTCTTCGGCGCAACTGTTGCAATCTCTGCCACCTCAACATCATCACTACCAGTAGTGCTGACAACAACGACGCCTCAGGTGTGTGTGATTACCCAGAGTTCAAATGGTGCTTATACACTCACTTCAGCTGCTGGCCTTACCGGAGATAACAACTCTTGCAACATCACCGCAACTCAAGGAGGTGATGAACGTTGGGCCCCTGCTACAACTACCATCCGCTCACTTATCTTAAAGCGCCCTGCTTCAACGCTGAAGAGCACCTGGTCAACGCCATTTAGCACAAATGGCTCAGCGCTCAACATCGTAGTTAATAACCTTGCAGGTCTTCGCCTCGATGAGACAACTACTGGCGTAACTCCCATCGTTGTGACATCACTGACTCCTAAGGTCTGTACCGTCATCTCAACTGAGTATGTTGGGGGAGCAACTTCACATACCAAGGCGATGATCAAGGCGCTCTGGAACGGCACCTGTCAGGTAACGACTAACTATGCCGGTAGCCCATACCTAGCAGGCAATACATCAAATAGCGTTGTCACTATCTCTGGAATTACAACTCCAGCAGCAGGTGCAAACGCTGCTCAGACAATCGCCTTCAACCCACAGAGCTCAGCGAGCTTTGGCACCACAATCCCACTTGTCGCCAAGGCAATTTCTAACCTTCCTGTGACCATCACAACGACAACTCCATTGATCTGTACTCTCACACAGAACCAAGATGGCAGTTATGCAGTGACAAACGTTGCTGGACTACAAGGCGATAGCAATAACTGTGTGCTTGTAGCTAACCAAGCTGGCGATACCAGCTGGGCTCCAGCTCCTACTGCAACTCGCACTATTCGCTTTACTCGAATGGCTCAGAACATCTCATTTACTATGGCTATCTCACGCTTCTATGGGGGAGCGCCCACAGTACTGAGCGCAACATCAACATCTGCGCTACCGGTGACCTTCACAACGACAACACCTGCTGTCTGTAAGGTCGATCTCGTTGATTCACAGACAGTCCTGAACTATGTACTCCCACTACCTGCTGCTTCATCTGCAAGCTGCTTCGTTGTTGCATCGCAGGCCGGTAATGGGACGTATAGCCCAGCTTCATCTATCACCCGCGCAATCCAATTCCGCAAGGAGAGCACATCAATCCTTGCTACCTGGAGTGGCGCGATCACCACAACAGGCTCAGCAGTCGATTTTGTAGTCAAGAGCGCATCACAGCCATCGCTCAATGAGGCAGTTGCTGGAACAACGCCGCTAGTTATCACCAGCATCACACCAACCATCTGTCGTGTTATCAACTCTTCATATGTTGGCTCATCGACCTCTCACACCCAGGCAACCGTGAAGGCGATGTGGAATGGTAACTGCATCCTCCAAACTGCCTTCGCTGGAAATAGCTACTGGCTCTCTTCATCTGCAACCGCAACCCGCGGTATTACCGGAATGCTCCAGCCAGAGCCAGGCGCCAACGTTGCCCAGACTCTCTCTATCAGCGCACCATCTGTGACGGAGATCGGAGCTCCAACACCAGTCACAATCAGCGCCACCTCAAAGCTTGCACCAGTTGTGAGATCACTGACTCCAACAATCTGTGAGATCACACCTACTGCAACGGCATTTTCAGTCAAGAGCGTTGCTGGAGTTATCGGTAATGGAAATATCTGCACCATAGAGGCATCACAGCCAGGTGATGATCGCTGGCTGGCAGCCAAGGCGGTCACTCGCAGCATCACTATCAACAAGGCTGGTATGTCGATCAGACTGTCATGGTTATCAACCACCATAACCGGAACAACACCTGCTTATTACCGAGTCGAGAATCGCCACCAAAACCCAGCGCTAAATAACGGTCTCAATAGCATCGGCCATATCTCAACCTTTGTCACCACCACCCCTGCTATCTGCTCGGTCAGCAACGTCTCAGCGCTAACCGCCCCAGGTGGCACATATACCCAGGCAAATGTGACCGGTATTGCAAATGGCACCTGCTCGATCACCTATGGCTTTGCCGGTGACGATACGAGAAATGCCGCCTATCGCACCCAGCTCATAACCGTGACTGGAATTAAGTAAGCCACTAGATTACGCAGGTGGCTAAATGGAGCAACCTGCGGATAGGTGCAATAGCGATTTCCCTAGCGGTTCTATCGCTAGCTGCAATCGCCCTAGCCGCAATCGTCCCTCTCACACCAGCATCTGCGGTGCAGCAACCGCTTATCGTCGGCGGTAATCGTCCCGTTGTAGTGCACCTTCCAGCCAAGATCACAAAGCCTGCACCACTTGTCATCTTGCTCCATAGCGCATCCTCAAGCGGTGCGCGCCAAGAGAAGAACACTCGGTTAGCTGCTGCAGCAAAGAAGGCCGGTGCAATCTTTATCGCACCAGATGGCACGGTGGGTATCGATGGCAGACGTGTGTGGAACGCGGCTAAGTCATGTTGCCAGAAGCCCGGTACTGACGTTGACGATATTGCCTATCTCAACTCACTCATTGATGAGATTTCACTAGCAGTCCCAGTTGATCAGAGCCATATTTATATGGTCGGCCACTCCAATGGCGCATTCTTATCGATCACCTTCGCCTGCAAGACAGGGCGGATTGCAGGCGTTGTCTCACTCGCAGGTGCGATGGATAGCGATGCCACTTGTGGGACAACCCCATTCTCATTCCTGCATATCCATGGCACCGAAGATGCCACCATCAAGTACTTGGGGGGATTCCATAACTTCCACCCCTACACAAGTGTGGATGAGACGATGAAGCGGATTGCAGCTCATAACCTCTGCACGACATCCACCTTCACGCCAGCAGCTCTACGAAGTAAAGATTTTGACCGCACAATTCCAGGTGCTGAGACCACAGTGATCACAGCTGAAGGGTGCAAAGCACCTACTGTGCTCTGGAAGATAGCTGGCGGTATTCACACACCGCGCCTACCCCTTAACTATGGTGAGCAGATCATGACATTTCTGACCACCTCAAAGGTGGTGAAGTAGCGGTGATTATCGATCGCATCCGCCAGGTGAAGTTCTGGACCATCTCGATTCTGTTGATTGGAATCTTTATCGGTATCGCCAACGTTCTCGATGCTGGTTCATCTTCGGGATCTCCCCGCTTTGAAGAGCTGAGCAGAAAGATGGAGCAGAGATGTCTCATCGATGGAAAATCTCAATGCGTCAATGCCTACCTTCGAATGGTCGAATTCGATCCGGAAGGGATGCTGATGAAGGGTCGCATCTGGATTTATCCACCAGATGAGTATGCAGACTCTTTTGGAAGTTCAGTTCGCCTCCTCTATCCCACCCATGTCTATCTCGATGCGGCAACGGTAGATGTGGGGGAGATCAATACTGAGCTCCATTATGACCAATACGATTTTCTGCGCAGCATCGAGTTCACCCTTGATGTCACCAACTTTGACTACCCATCACGAGCGACAGATCAGATCTATCCCTTTGATAAATACTCAGCCAATATCACCGGCACTGTCGACTTTATCGTCGATGAAGGCTCGACCCCTTCCCCGGAAGATGATGTGCGAGAGACCCTGCCGATCAACTTAGTTGAGTACTCAGCTGTGATCCCCAATTGGACGATGAAATATGACTTCGAATCATCGAATACTCAAGGGGTCACAGTCTCTGATGGTGTGAGATATCAACTCGATGGCGCTTTCTACACAGTCATCCGAGTAGAGCGATCCCAGCTGACAATTCTCATCGTTGGGCTCTTAGCGCTTATCTTCCTCGGTGGAGCAATCAGCATGCTCTTTCTTATCCGCTCCATTATGTTGAGTAAGAGAAAGGCATCGCTCAGTGGCCTGGTCTGGTCTGGCAGCACCGTCTTCACCCTCATCCAGACCCGCACCCTTATGCCAGGAGATCCTCGCCTCGGAGTGAAATTCGACCTCTTCATCTTCTATCCAGCAATCGCCATCGCCTTCATCTCATCGATTATCTTGCTGCGCCAATGGCTCCTTGCATCAGAGATTAGCGAAGAGGAGTAAGCCGCTAAATCTGACTGTTCATAGCGTTGATTGGGCCAACCCACCAACCTAGCCTTATCGCAGAGCCACCAGACGATGTGTCTCAAGGCTTATGAGATAAGGAGATCACCATGAAGGTATTTAAAGTTATGACTCAGAAGGACCGCGCATTTGGCGGCAAGTTCAACCCAGAGAAGATTGAGGAAGCGCTCAATGCAATGGGTAAGGAAGGCTGGGAGATCGATGGCGTCACATCAGCTGAGTTCCCATCACTGACAGGTGGACGCCAAGAGCTCGTTATCTTCCTCTCAAAGGATGTTTAATTAATGCTAGAACGCTATGGCCGCAAGGGAACTGAACATGATGGCATCTTCTTCACCGAAGGTGTGATTGAGGGAGGAACCAATCTCGGAAGTGTGGAGGCGATCTCCAATCGCCAGAATGTCCCACTCGATGAGTTGAAGACAACCCTCGCCGCTAAGGTGAAGGCTGCCGGCGGTAATGCCCTCGATGAATTCAAGTATGTTCAAAAGGGAACTGTCTTCTCATTCTCTAGCACCCAGTGGAAAGCAACGGGAAGAGCTATCAAGGCTGAGTAATAAGGCAGAGTAAGAAAAAAGCTCAAGAGAAATCGCAAGGCTTAATCGCACCTCGCAACGGGAAGGTTGTGAGGTGCGATTATCTCTTTCTCGTCACTGATACCTAGTAGTCACTGATACCTAGTAGATTGCACCTATGAGTATTCGCTTCCGCAGATCGATGAAGTTGATGCCTGGTGTGAGATTGAACTTCAGCAAGAGCACAGTAGGTCTCTCCTTTGGCGTTCCTGGCGCCCGCTACACAATCAACTCCAAGGGTCGCAGAACAATTAGCGCAGGCATCCCAGGCACCGGCCTCTATGCCACCGAAACTCTCAGTAGTGGCAGGAGAAGTACTCGAGCAAAGGCTGAGCCGGTAAAGACTCGCGAACAAGAAGCGGCAGAGCTTCGTGAATCAATGGGATCTAATATCCCAAAGCCAGGATTCTTTGCAGGTCGCGATGAGAAAGATCTAAGCGCCTTCCTCCTCGATATCTATAACCACGCCCACCCAGATTCAGTCGATGAAGTTCTCACCAAGGCAAAGGCACTACGTGCAAAGCATGACTCGCTGCACTACCCACTAGAACTAGTCACCTTCTTGCATGCCATTACCGACCCTAAGACTCAGAAAGAAGCCAAGGGTTGGGCAGCCGGTCTATGGGAGAACCGCGCAACTATCTTTAAAGATAAGTTGGTCGTTAAATATCTTTCTGCAATCTATCCCCAGACCCGCATTACCCAGGGTATCTGGGTCTTCCTTCCCTACAACGAGCAGCTCTTTGGCTTTATCTATGCCGAGGTCCTCCAGGATGATGAGCGATATGAAGATGCGCTCAATGTCTTAAGTGCGATGGATCCAGATCAGATGGTGGCGATATCAATTGCCGATATGGAGATTGCGAAGAAGGATTTCGATAGCGCCATTGAGACCACCGAGGATATTGAAAATGAGGATGATGCCACTGCCATGCTTCTCATCTTGAGAGGCGTTGCCTTCAGAGGCAAGGGTCTCCATGAAGCAGCCCTAGAGTGCTTTAAGCGAGCACTAGCGAAGAAAGATAGATCTCAAGAGCTCCTCCACCGAGCCCGCTTTGAACGAGCTGAGACCTATATCGCCCTCGGTAAGAAGTCGATGGCCGTCAAAGATTTAGAGAAGATCTTGGTTGATGAACCAAGCTATCCAGGGGTGGAAGAAAAGCTTGACCAATTAAGGTAAATCTCTAACCAGTCATCACACCATCTTCCAAAGCCCTAAATCCTAGACTCTTCACATATCGCTCATCGATAGATGAGTAGAAAACAGGAGAGTCAGATGAAGAAGTTCTTAGGCAAAGTACTACCTATCTCACTATCAGTAGTAGTTGCAGGATCACTATTGACCGGATGTGGTAACCAGGCACGATGCGATGAGCTTCTCAATGTTCTTGCATATGGCCCATGGTCATCAGAGGATTCAGATTGGTATGACGCTAACTGCAGGTAACAAGAACAATTTCTGGTAGGCGGAGGTAATTAAATGAGTAAATTCTTCGATAACATCAAATCAACTATAAGTGAGAAAAAATCTCAATATAAGTTCTCTAAGTCACTCGATCGACTAACACGTCTGAAATTTGATAACGCTCATGATTCATTCGAAGCAGTTCTGAGAGAAATTACAGATACCGTTCATAATTCTGGTCTTTATGATGAGAAATCAGGCGTTCCGCTTGAGGTGCATAATCAAGCTTGTATTGAGGCTCTCGAAGGCTATTGGGAGAGCGAGAACTACAACCCTGAGAGCTTTAAAGGATCTGTAGCGGCACACCTTAATTTCCTCATGGTTCTCTATATATGTAAAAGAAATACACTTGTAGATGCGGCAAAGTTCACCAAAACTCTAGATAGAGCAGTCTCTGAAGCAGGTCTGGAAGATTTTCAAATCTGGTCAAGAGAGAAGATTGGCTTTCAATCAGCACTTATCCAGTACCGAGACCGGCACTTTCCTCGTCTTGTAGTAGAGATGAGATTTGATACTTTTAGAAGAAAGCTCAATCAGCTGGATGAGTTAAAAAAGCTGAATAAAGATACCTTGGGAATCCTTTTTTACGCAAAAGGTTTGCGCCAGTCTTATCTATACTCAAGTGGTGCAAATCCTGAGGCAAGCATCACCCGATATATTGAGCGCAACAATCCAGAGTTACTCAGCGAGGTTTATCTTGCGCCATTTTTCAATGTCTCCTCTTCGCTCGAATATGACTCTAATGCAGTAAATCAAAGTTATCTATTCTGCGAAAATCAAATTATCTTGGTGCCCGAGAGCAACACCGGCAGAAAATGCGATGTGATAAAGAGGAAAGAAATAAAGAGAATCATCTGCGGCTATGCCTATAACGCAATAGTCACAGATGGTATCGCCAAGAACGAAGTGCATATGATCTATATACGTATTCTTCTGCAAAATGGCGGTAGAAAGGTGGGATACCGGACTATCGGTACTAATAAAGAGAGTGCTATGTCGGCGCTTGAAGATACCCACGAGACTATTGAACTTCTGTCAGATTTCTATCCATTTGAGTGGTCGGATGAGGTTATTGATAAATCCAAGCATTATCAAACTACAACCACGACAACAACCACTTATTACGCCTGGACTGATTAGTTAACAAGGTTTAGGTTATCTTCGGTAATGCTCGATGACATCATTTAGTTTCAGACACAATGAAGTCAGGGCACAGAAGGCAGCAGCATTAAAGTGGGCGCTAGAAACACAATGAACTTTGCATCCTATCGGCACAGTATTAGATAGAGTTCACTCAGATTTATGAGGAGGATTAATGAGTGAAGTAAATGTCGAGCATGTCGAACCACGGCCAGTTGATGGCCGCATTGAGCTAGCCGGCAAGTTGGCGAGAATTTATGGCATCGTTTCGCTCGTTCTTACAATTCTTGCTGTCAGCTTTATTGGCTCTTCGACCTCCACAGCAGTTGATGACTACACCAGCACATTGACTGCAGATGATTCATGGGATGACTCTTGGGACGAATCTTGGGCGCCTTATGGGTTCACTGTCTGGAGCAGAGATTCTAATATCGCCTGGAAGTGGTCTGATAATTCAGAGTTTGAATGCGATCAATATGATTGCGTTGAAGCACAATTTATTAGTCGTGATGGGTGCCCAACTGGTTTTTATGCAGCTGTGAACTGGTTTGATGCTAGAGCTGATGAAGATGGATCGGTAGTTGGATATGACAATTCAAGTCTTCCTGCACTCTATGGGATGCAGATTGCACGTATTAAATTCGATGACATAAACGACAATGGTATGTCCGCTCAAATGGCCGAGATTGATTGCAGGTAATGACTATGGAAAACATTGAAACTACTCAACACCGCATCGCAACTCCTGGCCATCGCATTGGCGCTGTTGCAGTCGATGCCGGCCTCTATCTCGTGACTTTTGGCATCGGTTGGTTCATCTGGAACCTCGTCACCATGGCGAGGGGCCAATCTCCTGGAAAGAACCTATTGAAGGTGAGAGTTATCAATATTGCTAATGGTCAGCCAGTGCGCTGGGGCCATATGGCCTTAAGGCAATTTGTAATCCCCTTCACCCTCTCAATCTTCTATCTCATTCCATACTATTACTGGGTCTATAAGGAATTCTCATCAGATGTGAACCCATTAGGAATCCTCGCCCTAGTGCTCGCATTCCTGCTTTATCTCGCCTTTGCAATTCTGGACTTTGTCTGGCTCTTCGGACCACAACGTCGCAGACTTGTCGATTACTGGGCGGGGACGATCGTCGTTAACGAGGCTTAACGCCCAAAGTTCTCGCCTTAAGTGCTAAGGTGGGAAAGCACCAAAAATTTGAAAGGGGCAGCTGTGCCGTTCGTTTACATTCTCACAAATCTTGCCATGCCAGACATGATCAAGATTGGAAAAACTTCCACATCTGTCGAGCAGCGGATGAGTGAGTTGAATAGACATAGCGGAGTGCCGCTGCCATTTACATGCTTTTATGCCGCTGAGGTTGCAGATGCTGACTTGGTCGAGAAAAGGCTTCACCATGCATTCGGCGATCACCGTGTCAGACCCCAGAGAGAATTCTTCTATCTCAGCCCAAGCCGTGCACAATCAATACTTGAGTTGGTTGCTATTTCAGATGCCACACCACGTGAAGAGATCTTTGACGACAACCCTCAAGAGGCTGAAGAAGCAATAGAGAAGAGTCTTCGTAGGAAACTTCCTACATTCGAGGAGTACGGCATTCCGCAAGGAAGTACCCTGACTTTCATCAAAGACCCTTCAATCGTCGTAACGGTGGATGGTGATAGAACGGTGAGATTCAACAACGAGAGCACAAGCATGACTGCTGCAGCCCTACAGGCTCTTAAGCAATTAGGCTATAACTGGAAGTCTGTTCAAGGCCCTGCTTATTGGGTTTACGAGGAAGAGACTATTCTAGATCGTTTTCATAAACTCCGAGAGCAGTAAGCAAAGATACTAAACCCGTTGCCCAACGTTTAGTTTAGTACGCATAATCTCTAACCAGTCTTTGCCTACTATCTGTCACCGGATGGGCGTAAGGTAGTAATCATGAAGTCATATAGAGCCCGACTCGCACTTGCCCTATCAGCTGCTCTGGTCTTTGCTGGAGCGCCGATGGCGCAGGCAGATACAGATCCATTTCCAGGGGTTGCTTATCAAGCAGAGATCCCAGGAACACGAATAACTAGCGCTCAGGGATTGACTCAATCTGCATGGGAGGCATCTGATGCCTACACGGCATGGCGAGCAACACATTGCCCTGCGGGCTCCGGAATGGGAATTGGAAGCGATCTCAATTTCACAACTGATCGCTCTGACGATACCTGGTATGCATACTGCTTAAAGACATGGCAGTCACAGACAACTCTCGATGCTTGGGCGACCTATCAAGCAAATAGAGATGCAGCGCAAGCTGCCGCTTTGTTGAGTTCACAGCAGTGGAATGCTGCCAATCCTGGCCAACAGAGGTGTTTCCAGTGGGGACCAATCACAGATCCCAATGGTGGCATTTCATCCGGTGGGGTCTGTGCTAATCCCGTCCCAGCTCCCTCTGGATCCACACAAGATTCAGCAACAGTCTCATCCGCACCAATACAAGAGAGCGCCACTGCGCCATCTTCACCTACGCCATCACAATCTCCCGCACCTGTAAATACCAATGGCTTTGGTGGTTATGCAGTTGTTCACCCTGATGGACATGTCTGTGGTGTGATTGTGGCTAACTCCAATGACCCATTTAACAATGGCGGAGTCATGCCGCAGGAATATATGGGATGTCCTTCGGGGTCTCGAATTGTCTTTCAATCAGCTCCATCTGCTTCAGGAAATGTTGCCGGTTGGCATGGCTCAGATGTGAGGCTCAATGGAGATACGTATTCTCTGCCTGGTGGCAGCACAATCACCGGAGGTATTGTCACAGATACCAATGGCCGCACCTGGAACTCAGGAACAGGTCAGACAATTACCCCAGGGGTGGTCGACACACGAACCGTCCTCTCGGATACATCAACTGTTCTAGTCGATTCGAATACAGCGGTGATTGAGACAGCCACAGCACTCAATACGCCAACCCCATTAGCGCTTGCTCTGCCAATGAATACGAGCGCTGACACAGCGACAGTTGTCGATGATATTGACTCACTTCCTGAGGTCGATGCTGAGGAAGAGATCAGCAACTCCATCGATGCCAGAGTTGTGAACAATAAGACCCGTATCGAGGTAGCAACGGTCTGGGAGTCAACCAGGCTCTCTCTCGTTGCAACTAAGAAGGGATCTAAAAAGAAATACACCTACCGCTTCTCAACAGATGCCACCGGTAATTATCTCTTCAGATCCAGCATCAACCTTCGAGGTTTCACCTTAGTTCTTTACAAAGGCACAGAGGAGGTAGTGAGAGAGGTCGTGTAAAGACCTATCTCAAGCCAGTTCTACGACCCACGGAGACATTAATCGCGCTCTGAGAGCTATAGAAAGGTCCAGTGGGTCTGAGTTCAACTCTTAAGGTTACAGAGCCTCGTGCTGAAGGGGTCCAGCTGCAGGTGGCTGATGTACTTAAGAAAATTTGAATGCAACGGGGAATCTTTTTCCCATTTGCAAAGAATGTGACTCGTCCATTTTGAGCAGAGGTTGCAATCAGATTCACTGCTGTGCGAAAAAGGGGAGTCGTACTCACGGAGAGCGACACGGAAGAATTCTGAAAATTCAGATATGTGATAGTGACAATTCCATTACCAGTTCTTCCACCTTGTTGTAACACATAATTCGTCACTGTTCTCGTATCGACGTATGAGGATCCACCACCACCAGCACCTACCGCAGCGCCACCGCCACCGTAGTAACCACCACCACCGCCTCCACCACCTGCGCTCTGGCCTCTACCATTTCCTCCGACACCAAGTTGTCCAGCTGTATTACCAAACCCTGATCCAAATGCTGCTCCACCTGCTGATTGCGTTCCACCACCGCCATATGAGGAGTTCCAGCATCCCGCTCCACCGCCACCGGCAGCACCAATCAATCCACCACCGGCGCCACCAGGATTTCGCGCTGATTGAGATATCACTCCGCAATAGGTGCTCTGGCCACCACCACCACCGGCAACGACCACTCGAGCAGCGAGAGTATCTGCGTTGAGACGTATATCAGATGCGCCACCACCACTGCCTGGCGCAGTATCACCAGCGTTAGTTGACCCACCACCATTGAAGCCACCTGCTGCAGTCAGTCCAAGTGTTCCTTGACCACCAACGCGAACAATGAGATTAGATCCACCAGTAACGGTCATGGTTCCAGTGTCGATACCGCCTTGACCGCCGCTAGTTCCACCACCTTGGGCACCTCTCACGTCGAAATAAACTTCAGTAATTCCTGAAGGAACTGTCCAAGTTTCAGGCGCGCCTGTATAGGAGAAGGTAACGACGCACTTCGTATTTGATTCAACGGTGCAATCTGTAGTTGCAGCCTGGGCAGGAGTGGGTTGGGCTGTAAAAGTGGTCAAGAGAAGGCTCAAGAGAGCTACTTTGACAACTTTATTCATGCATTGATTCTAGCAAGCGCTAATGAAGCCAATCTCTTCGAGATTGGCTCACTCAAAGCTCACCACCCCTAAATACCCTTTATAGGCAGCAACCGATCTGCTGGTTGCCTTCACTTTGGAGAGGTGGAATCTCTCCTCCCACTCACTCCGTGAGATCTCTGTGCGGTCTTTCCAGACCGCAACTGATTCAAAGAGGGTGCGAGCTTGAAGGAGCCCCCAATCTTCAATGCTGCCTGCCTCTTCAACGAAGCGGAATAGGCGCTCCACTCCTTCTTTCTGCTCTGCTCCTTGTGCAGCAAGTGAGAGCGCAATTCCATTCATTATCGAGTGGCGCCCCACTGGAAGGCTTATTCCGTGATCTCTTGCTAACTTTCGATTGAACGTAAGGCAGAAATCACAGACATTCCAGGAGTATCGCCCAGTGCCACCTGTGACAAGAGCTGCGCACATGTAACAGAGGTGATAGCCACTAGGGCAATCAACTCCCGGATATGCCTTGTATTCCTCGCAGCGACAACGCTGCATCCCTTCACCAAATGAGGTGAGGCTAAAGCACGTGGTGCAGATATAGAGACCATGTGATGACATGAGTGAGTCCTTAACTGGACCTGCAAGAGATCCGCTACTTCCGACGGTGTCTTTCATCGCCGGCAGGTTCTCCTTTAGGGCCACCGGACGCGGATTGCGCGGAGGGCACTCAGCAAACTAAAGGGCTTTTCGCTGAAGTTCTTAACCTAGGAAAAAGATAGCACGAAGTTCTGACAAGTCATCTAGTGATTAATTCCTAGATTAAGGATATCTTTCAAGCCGAGAAGTCGTGAGCAGGCTTCAAGAGTGGGGGCAAGACTCATGGAGCTAAGGTCAACATTTGGTGACTCCTACGGAATTGATTTCACTCAAGAGAAATTAGTTGTGAACGCCTATCTCAAAGGAAGTATTGCCGGAGGAACTGGTACTGAAAAGCACTCTGAGGTTACGGGTGATTCTCTTATTTCTATGCTCCAGTTTTACGAGGTAGGCAATCCAGTGGAGCTAGAAGATCGTGTAAAAGAGTTTTCTCAAGAGGAGATTGATGGTTTCCTTAAGCGAGTCACTGAGCATGAGACCATCACTTTTCTCTGGTCAGAGACAGATTGGTCGGATGAAAAATGACCCGCTGGCAAGATGAAGTCTCACTCCGTGAGTGGGAAGAGTGGCAATCTATCGCCCGTCAGGCAGCCCATGGCCATAACCGGAGCGCAGTAAATAGTTCGCAAGATCTCGCATCCCTTGTGATGGAGAAGCTCTTGAAGTGTGAAGTGCGTCCACCTAACGTTGAAGCATGGATTCGCACTGTGGCAAAGACAACCTTTATCGATCTCTGGCGCACCCGCACTAAGTTCTCAAAAGTCGATATCGATGCCTTCGATCCTGATGAGGATGAACAATTTGCACGACAGGTGACCGAGACCTTGATGGGTCCAAAGACCGCCTACATGCTCCAGGAATCCATTAACGAGATCCTTGGCTTCTTAAGCGATAAGCACCAGCGACTAGTCTTGATGTTCGCAGCCGGATTCACCTCATCAGAGATCGCAGATGAGCTTGGCTATGGCTCACCACAGGCAGTCTCCAACCAATTGCGCCGTATTCAAGATGATATTAAAGAGCGCTTTGAAGGGCCGATTAACTAAGCACCTCTATCCACAGCCAGATATGTTGATCGGTTTCAGGCTCTCTTAAACTCCTACCTTCATCCTGCGAGCCTTAGTAGCTCAACGGATAGAGCGCCCCGTTGACGGACAGGGGGTTGTGAGTTCGAGCCCCACCTAAGGTTCTGCAACAAAAAGACCCACCGAATGACGATTCGGTGGGTCTTTTCTTCGAGTTACCCCGTTGACGTGTTGGAAGCCTAGCACCGCTCAAATCCATTTGTCAGTGGTCCCCGCTACCTTGGGGATATGTCAGAGATACAGGTTGTTAGCCCTTTAGAGATCGGTCCTACCCTCTAGCCTGTTACGCCTGCCCGCAACTCCATGGGCAATTCATCGGGTGAGCCCGAGAAAAACTTTCCAATCGTTGATTACTTTCTGCCCTCTCTTTCGTCTAACAGAGTAGAGGCACTTTTTAAGAGCTCCACCAACGAAGTAACGAAATGAGGAATACCCATGAACGTTAAAGCAATTCTCGATATCGATCTCGTCGCCCTTGAATCCACAGAGAAGGTGACGATGATGCTCGATATGACTGCGCCAATTACAGATGCAGCAAAATCACGTCCAGGCCAAGCTGTTGAGGTCGTTCTCGACCGCAGTGGCTCTATGTCAGGACCGGTCTTTGAATCAGCTAAAGAGTCGATCTTGAAGCTCGTTGACCGCCTTGCACCACAGGACTCCTTTGGTCTGATTGCATTTGATGACATAGCACTTGTTATCGCACCTATGCGCACCATGGCAGATCACCACATCCCATCTCTTCGTAAAGCGGTGAGAGAGATGCAGACGGGAGGAAGCACCGATATCTCCGGTGGTTACACCATGGGTCTTCGTGAACTATCACGAGCCACAACAGATGCTGGCGCCACCCTTGTCTTAATCTCAGATGGCCATGCCAATGCAGGTCAGAAGGAGCCTAAGGTCTTCTCTCAAATTGCTGCAGCTAATGCGACAAAGAAGATCACCACATCGACTATCGGTCTTGGCACCGGCTATGACGAGACGATCCTGGAAGCACTTGCCCAAGGTGGCAATGGAGCTCATCGCTTCGCCTACACAATCGATGAGGCGATTGGAGCAATCGCAGCAGAGGTCGATGACCTCCTCGAGAAGTCAGTCGTCAATGCGGTCCTGCGCTTCACCCCATCACCACAGCTGACCACCAACCCACGGATTGAGATTGTGCAGCGCCTTCCTTACTACATGGATGGCGAGAGCTATGTGGTTCAGCTCGGCGATATCTATGCGGGGGAGAACCGCCGCTTTGTCATTGATATCGAGGTCCCTGGCATGCCAGCGCTCGGCCTTGCCACCATCGCAAATATCACCTTGGAGTATCTCGATGTGGCAAAGATGGAAGAGATCACCGTCTCGATGCCAGTTCAAGTCAATGTCGTCCCGGATGATGTTGTCAAGGGTCGCACCGCAGATCCAGTAGTCCGCGCAGAGCGCCTCATCCTCACCGCCCAATCAGAGAAGGCATCAGCCATCGAAGAGCTCCGTAGTGGCAATAGCAACCAAGCATCTTCTCGTCTGAAGAAGACAGCTGAACAACTACGACGTGAGGCAAGCTCAATCCGCGTCACCGATGATCGCACCGCAGAGTCGCTCCAGATCATCATCTCTGAGGCAGATGAGATGGATGTCCTTGCTCAATCTGCTCAATATGACGATATGGATTACTCATCTAAGCGCTTGAGCGAGAACTTCTCTGAGAAGTCACGCGCTCGCAAGATGCGCAACCGTGGTGATAGCCCAAAGACACAGGGCGACTACCTCAACTAATCGCCGACAACGGCCGCAAACACACCAACAACAACCTTTAAGGAGAAGAGCAATGACCGTTAATCCCAACCACTACCCACAGGCTCTCTTTTCAGAGATCCTTCCCAACTTATTTCAAGGAGGCACCGACGATAACGATGTCATCCACATCGCCCACGCTAGCTATAAGCGTCGTAGTGATATGCCATTCGACTCAATTGTCACCATGTATGCATGGGCAAAGCCTGCCGATTGGAACGTGCAGGAACTTCGCTATGGCATCCCTGACAATCTCATCTCAGATATCGACCTCCAGCGCCTTCGTAAGGCGGTCGATTTCGCTCACCAACAGTGGAAATCAGGCGATCGCGTCCTCATCCGCTGCCAGGCAGGACTTAATCGATCTGGCCTTGTCACAGCACTTGTCCTCATCAAGGACGGTTATTCGCCAAGCCACGCTATCGATCTCATCCGCGCCCAGCGCGGAGAAGATGCCCTCTGTAATTACCACTTTGAACAGTGGCTCTTAACAAGTGCATCTTCCTTCATCAATCCACCTTCATCACTTTCTGCCTAAAGGAGTTTTAATGCCGAAGAAAGTCACCATCGTTCACTCACCCGAGTATGCAAACTGGTTCTTCTCAGCCGATCACCCGACTCAAGGTCGTCGCTTTATCAATGGCTTCAACGCCATTGCAGAGACATTTGAGAGATCTAAGATCAAGAACCTACGCATCCTCCCACCACGGCCGGCAACAATCGCAGAGCTCTCACGAGTCCACTCAGCCGGCTATATCAAGGAGGTCACCAACGACCACACCTGCTTTGAGTGGAGCGGAGCGCGCGAAGATCTCGCGCGCTTTGCCCAGCTTTTTGCCGGTGGCACCTTAGTTGCACTCGATGCGCTACTGAGTGAGAGTGCAGATCTTGCTATCCATCTGCCTGGGGCTAAGCACCATGCTCAATACGATCACTCATCTGGCTTCTGTGTTTTCAATGACTTTGCACTCGCAGCCGATATTGTAACGAAAGATCATGGAGTCAAAGTTGCCATCCTCGATATCGATGCCCACCATGGTGATGGAGTGGAGAATCTCACTAGATGCAATCCCAACGTCCTCACCTTCTCTATCCATGAGTCAGGGATCTTCCCTGGCACAGGCAATAGCGATGAACTAGAAAATAACGTCTTTAACTTCCCACTCTCATCTGAGACAGGTAAGGGCGATACATCACTGCTTGCTGGGGTGAATAAGTTCATCCCCATCGCCCGCACCTTCAACCCAGATCTCCTCTTCATCACCACAGGCGCTGATGGCCTTAAAGATGATCCACTCTCCAACCTCAACTACACAACTCTGGGCTATGCAGATGCAGCAGCTCTGATCAGAAAGTCATTTCCTCTCACCCCCATATTGATGGGTGGAGCCGGGGGATATCTGCCAGATGATGGAACACCTAGGGTGTGGGCGGCGGTAGCAGAGCAGTTGGCTGCGTGAGTGACCGGTCATTCAACCCGATGTATTGAGGTTAAAACTACCCTAGAGCAGGGAGAGAGAAGGAAGTTTTTATGAATCGCAACGAAGCAATTGAGAAGTTAATGCAACTTCAGCCACCTAAGGGAATTGGAATCATCCCGGGCACAACTCCAGTGATTTCATTCGGAGATTTCACTTCTGCACGCGTTGCAACTCTTGGGATTAATCCAAGCTCTCGCGAGTTCCTTTCGGGCAGCAAACTCATTCCTACTTCGAAGAAGCGACTTGTTGATTTTGAAGTTCTAGGCAGTGAGGCTGCCTTCCCGCTGAATCGAGATCAGGCATCTCATGTCTGGGACGGTTGTACAAATTATTTTTTGACCAATAGGGCTTATTGGTCATGGTTTAGACCTTTATCTAACTTACTCGGCGCCACAGGCGGGCTCTCCTATGAGTCTGGCGAAGTTTGTCACCTCGATCTAAGTCCTTGGGCAACAGATCCTGTCTGGGGGAATTTACGCAAAGAGCAGAAGCGCGAATTAGTCAGTGATGGTCTCGAACTCCTTAATTGGCAGACTCAGAATAATCATTTGGATGCAATTATTTTTAATGGCCGCCAGGTGTATGAAGTCATCAAGGAATTTACTGATATCGAAATAAAGGCAATCGAGCCCTATCGGTATAAAGCTGGTGGTAAGGAACTTACATCAGAACTCGTGACCGGCCTTGGACCGTTGGGGCAAAAGGTACTTGGCTGGACCCTCAATCTTCAGAACGTCCGAGCAAAAGAACTTGAAAAGCAGACGATAAAGACAGACCTCTGTCTTTGGCTTAGAAAGAAAATGTATGCAGATGAAAACTCCTAAGAATTTTACTCTTGCCAGAAAGATTGAGAAAATATAATTCAACTATGCATGAAGACGATTCGATAGTGACTTGGAATTCAACAGATATCAAAATGGCAATCAAGAGGTATTTTTACAATCTTGATCGCGAAGATCATAAGGAAGCAATAATGGAAGTTGAATTCCTGCGTTCAATTCACCGAGAATGGAGTTATAACCCTTTAATGCGCCGCACGCCGCCCGATGGAATGGCAATCATCGACGACTTTCTGAAATGGTTTGAGTCGACACCTTTTTCTCAACATAATATAAACGACTTCACAATTCGGCGCTTGATTCGAGACTAGCGCTCAATCCGACCAATAAGCTCGTTTATTGAAGCAATAGATTAGAGGGATTACAGTAAAGCTATGGCCACAATTCACACCGAACTTCCCAAGGACATTCAAGGCCACCATGGTGAATACATAGTTGGTCAAACGCTTAAAACCTTTTCCAACCCTGGACTAGAGCTTTGGTTTGACGTTAACTACATTCCAGGCTGCACAGACCTAGATTTAATCGTTAATGACAACCAGGTCGGCCTCTATTTAGTTGAAATTAAGTCAATGAAGATAGATTCGATTGAAACCTTCACCACAACCGACTTAATCTTGAAGCCAAATAGTCCAAAACAGCACCCAGTTAGCCAGCTTCGAACAGGATCTATAAAGTTACGAGATCACCTAAAGCGTGTTCCTGCTCTTAAAGACCGCAACAAGATGCCCTTTATCCAGACAACTGTCCTCTGGTCTGAAATTACTCGCAAAGAGTGGAAGCAGCGATTCACTGACCCTTCCCTGGCTTCTTTCCACGAGATGTGCATATTTAAGGACGATCTTGCCAGCTACGGATCATTTGTAAGCAGCCTGCAACGTATATGGGATAGACCCATCCTTGGAGTCGCAACGCCTCAACATGCACGTAGCGAACATGGAGATATGGATACCTTTAGGAAAGCCATCGACCCAGGAAAACATAAAATCCAAATCTCGAAGTCAATGTCGAGCGAGTTGGCTCGACCTGTAAAGGATTCAAAAAAGATTGCAGATAAGTATGAACTTGGCAAGACACATTTAGTGTCTCTTCAGGGCCCACCTGGCACTGGAAAGACAACTATTCTGCGCGAAATCGGATTAAAGAATTTGGCCGCTGGTGCTCGTGTACTCCATGTCTGTTTCAACAAAGTACTAGCGGCCGATCAAAAGCGCGAATATCAAATTTTGCGAAAGAACGTTGAAGAGTATGGATTTATTGATGTTTTTGATATTTGGGAGCTCTACAAGGAGCTTGGCCACACTGGCGGAATATTCACCGAAGATCAAGTGGCAGAGAATGTTTATGCTTTTTTACAATCCGATGAAGGGAAGAATTTTGTCAAATATGACATTATCCTGATTGATGAGTCGCAAGATTTACGGGATAACTTCTTCAGAGTTGTTGAGCAGATTGCCCGTCCTAACGCTTCGTGGTTTGTTGCATATGGCAAAGGCCAAGAGACTAATAACTTCCGCAAGGATGTGACCCATCCAAGTCTTTGGCTAACCGAGTTTCTTGCAAAGTCTGATTCAAATGTCCTTAAGCGATCGTTTAGAAATTCCACAAAAGCATTCCTGCTTGCCCAATCATTTTGGGAGAAGTTCCCTGACCTTGAGGAAGCGAAGAAATGGTTGGAAGGGAAGTTTTCCCTTCAATCATCAGTCGATAATCAATTTGAGTTAGATCTTGAGATACCTCAGACGAAAAATGATTTCAGAATCGATGTTCTTCCAACGGGGGCAATTCGACGGGCGGCAATCAAGAATCTAGTTCTTAATGCTATTGAAGATTCACGCCGCGCCAACCGAGGTGAAGACCTTCTGATAGCCGTCATCAAACCATCGACCAAAAAGGTAGAAGATTTAGAAGCTCCAGTACCAAGTAGTTACGACTTAGTTAAAGAGGTTCTTGAAGAGGTGGCAAAGGAGAACTCGATGGAGTTCTTCGATTTTGTTCCCAATGAAAACCGACGTGAAGTACCATCAATTGGAGCAATTCGTTTAGTAACCCTTCAAGGTATTCGTGGCCTCAGTGCTTCTCATGTGATCATCTTTGACCTGCTACAACTTGAAAAATGGACGAAGCGCATTGGCGGAACAATCAAACCACCGATTGTGAACCTGACTTACATTGCTCTTAGCCGTTCCAAGGCATCTACCATCGTAGCAATTGAAAACTCGGAGGAATCAGAGGTTGAGCCGTTTCTTTTTGAAATGCTAGGACACGCAACACAACTGGCAATCAAGCGTGGCGATAAGTGATTTCGATTCGATAGAGAGGGAGAGAAGTGGCAATCAATCAAACCCCGGGTGAAATTTACTTTATTCGTGAGCGTGACTTGCTTTCTCATGAGACAACCAACTATGTAAAAGTTGGTCTGGTCCGCGAGAAAGATGATCGAGATAGCGAAGAGCGTCTACTCGAGCATCAGACTGGAAATCCGCGTGAACTATTTATTCACAAAGTAGTGAAGACTCCAGCTGTATCAGCTATTGAAGGTCTTCTCCACGGGCTCTTTGCCCAACACCGCGTCAGCGGCGAATGGTTTGACTTCACCCCTGAAGTATTGAGCAAGTGCATCGCAGAGGCTGAGAAGTTTTCTCAGCAGGCAGAGGTTGAAATTCCAAAGATAGCTGAAGCAGCCAGATTGAAAGATGTTCCTTCAAATGGCTCAGTCATTGAACCAACCAAGGAGATACTTGATTACTTCTCTGAGTACGCAGAAGCGACCTTCTGTCTAGATCAATGCGAATTGAAAGAGAAGGCAATCAAAGCGCTCTATATCAAAGCAGCTGAGGCAGATGAAGAGGTGGAGCACCTCGTTGAAACGCAGGAGCGTAAAGCGCGCGTAACGTTGGATAAGAAGGCTCTCGCAGAGGCCCACCCGGACATAGTTGCCAAGTACTCTACGAAAGTACCTTCGATTTCTGGTCGAGCCATCTTTGCTTCTGTTGATTACATTGAAGCATCTATGGATTTGTTGGGTCCTGACACCAATGAATTCATGATGGAGTTGCAACAAGCCATTGATAAAGTTGAAGATGGAGATCAGCCGGTCGATTTCCTACAGGATTATGGCCTGCGACTAACTCAGCTCATTACAGCGGCAGAATGGCTCCAGGAAATCTCGATGGCCAATATCAAGGCTTACTGTGGAGAGGCATCAGAGGTAGCTGGGATCCTCAAATGGAACCGCAAAGAGGTTGAGAAGGAGAGTTTCAACGAGAAGCTCTTTAAAGAGAACGAGCCAGCCCTCTATGCAGAGTTCTCCTCAGCAGGCGATGGGGTAGTCGCTCATAAGGTGAAGAAGACAAAGGCCAACCCAAAGAAGGGCTAAGCAGGCCCACCCACGCTCAAATCCTGACCAGTCTCTCGAACACCTGTTCGAATCCTGTGCTAGGCTTCCCGTCCCCCTAAAGCCCTGCCCAAGCCGGACCCCTGAAGCCCATAGCAGATTTGTCAGTGACGGTCTGTAACTTTCCCACTACGTCAGAAGCACCATTGTCTATAAGAAAGGAAGCGGTGAGCGCCGAAAACAATGAGAAGGAGACCCAAGAGCTAGAACTCTGGGATCGCATTAGCACGACTGAAGGAGCAGAGCGGGCAAAGGTTCTCGATGAACTGTCACACTTTGCTTACAAGAAGAACAACTACACAGAGTGCCTTCAATTGATTGAGACTTCGATTGAGATCTACTTCTCTCTCGATAGCCAGTTTCACACAAAGAAGCTCATCCATCTCTATGAAGGAAAGGCCTTCTGCCATAGCAATCTCAATCAGAGCGCTGAGGCAGCAGAAGCCTTTGAAGCACTCGCTGGATATTTCTGTATCGATGAAGATCGAGAGGGATTCCTTCGAGCAAAACGCGCAGCAGGGCGCGAGTGGTACTCAGCTCAAGAGTATGAGAAGAGCCTTGAGGCCCACACCATCGTCAGTAAAGAACTCGATATCGATGCCACTGATTACACAATGGGAATCGATAACCTCAATATCGGAATGGCTCTAGAGCAGCTAAGCCGACACGAAGAAGCAATTCCATATCTACTCAAGGCTCGATCTCTCTTTAAGAAAGATAAGAACCCAGAGTTCGTTAACTGGTCTGATCGCCACTTAACAGAGTGCTATCTAGCTCTCAAGAACGGCATGGAAGCCCAATTCCATGCACAGCACTTCTATAACTACAGCAAGGTTACAGAAGACCTCGATCTCGAAGCCTATGCACGAGGCAGCCTAGGACAGGCTCTCCGGTTGCAGAAACAATACGAAGAGGCCGAAAGCCATCTTCGTAGGGCGCTAGAGATCCTCACCTTAGAAGGCCAGCGCGACTGGCCCAACATCATTGAAGCAAATCACGAGTTGGCAGCCACACTCTTTGCCCAAGGCAAGGAAGATGAGGCCAAAGAGATCCTTGAAAGGATCAGCACAATAGAAGAGACCATGTGTGATGTCTAAGAAGATTATCGCCGCAAGTGGTTAGCTAGCCCCATTGCTCGGGCATGTACGGGAATAGGACTCTGCGTGTCTGACCAAAGCGAGGACTGGTCAGCGCATAATGCAGATTGGCAACCATTTTCGCCTTTTAAGCGGATCGAAATGTAAAAGGCAAAGGCATCTACGGTCTTCTATTTTACGGACAGGATCGTTAGGCTGCGCGTCATGCATAGTTTAAAAGGGTTTAAATCGCCCAAATGGGAAGTTTGGAACCCTTTTCTGCTTTAAGCTTTCCAAGAGGTTAAATCCCACCAATTCTTTTTGTCAGAGAGGATTCAAGTGACTGTTAGTTACAAAGAACTAAATGCTCTGTTGAGCGCCGTACTTTTTGATGAAACTAATCGAAACAGGCCGGTTTATATAGACCTAGGCGAAGAAAGTCGTGCGGTCCTCGCTGATAATTTGAAATGCAGCGCTGAAGAAGTTTTATCAGTTATTCAACAGATCACTTCGAGCCATTACAAGGCAAACACCTCTTCCGATGAGTTTTTCGGATTTGCCTCCAAGTCGATAATTCAATGGCGACGTGCAGCGAATACCGATAGTTCCCTTGATTACCCGGAATTGCCGCTTTTGGTTTGTTTAACTTCGGCTGCGCTCGATATGGGGGGGGACGGTGAATTCAACGCTCTGGCTTACTATCCGCGACTTGCATCATTACTCGAAATAGATGATAAAGATGGATTTGCAGCAAGTTATCGCAATCACTCACAGATGATTTGGGGAAATTGGAATTACTGGCTGGATAATTTATTGAACTCTCAGTACGGAATCGGAACCGCTTTTTCGATTGGTTCAGCAAGGCACGTCGGATACGCTCTTTCCCAGGCTCTTGTTCGATCCGGCGATCGAAAGAAATTGCCTTCATTTTTCCGAAAGAATGGATTTAGCAGTCACTCATCTATTTCAAATATCGATATGCAAAGCTTTATCGATGATTGGATAGCCACCACCGACTCCTATGGAAACCATGAGGCAACGCCGAGTAAGCCATTTCAAAATCTGTGGAGTAGCCCCGATGCCCGCTTGAGGATTTCTGAAATCGTATGTAGGGAACTTGAGCTTTGGGATGGTCGCGTACCAAAGATTCGCACCGATGATGGATCTCTTAAAGAAGATATTCAAATTGCACTTGAGGCCACATTTTCAACATTTGGCGGCCCCCAGATCAAATTCTCCTTTGGAGTTTCTGGTATTGAAGGGAAGAGAGAATCGAAATTTAATATCCTTGATAGCGTCGGTTCATATCAGACCATTTCGATGATCAGTGATTCGTCGGGTTGGATGTATCCGAACGTTGCAAAGCTGCCAATTTCGACTATCGACTTACTAGAGAAACCAATTACTGGTAATTTTGATGAATCAATTGAAGTAAGTCGCGCTCCTAAGCGAATTGCCATTTTGCGCCTTGATCAAGCGACAAGGCGTTATCGAGAAATTGAGCGCGCTGAGTTACACACTCGAATGATGATTTTAGTTAATGATCACATGACCAATGTTGAAGCAGTAAGAAATATCCTGATTGACTCCAGCCGAGTAGGCTTTAAGGAGATCAATTCTTCGAACATGAAGAACATACCGGAGAATTGGACCATTTTTACTGATGTTGAATTGGTGCAGATACCGCCCGAAGAACTCATCAAAAAGCGCGTTTTGCTTGAAGTTCTTAGACCAAATCGAACAGGCGAACTCACGGTCTCTGCGGGATTCCAATTACCCGGTAATCCTCCAAAATGGCACCGGGATTATCCAATTGAAGTTCGAAGTTTTGTCGTGGGTGCCCATAAATTGAATCTCATGCTCTGGCTTGAAAAAGAAGATGAGAGAGAATTGGTACTTGAAGAGGAATATGTCGCGGAAACTTTTATTCGCAGTTTAGACGCAGAATTTCTCGTAGAAGGCAAGTACAACATAGAAGTGTATGTTGATGGCGGAGAAGAGCCTTTCGCAAGCAAAGTTTTGCGAGTTAGTTCATCGAACACGCCAGATATGGTGATTTGGAATAAAGCTGATAGGTTGGTTTATGCCGTCGGCTTGAATTCAGCGGGCATATTCACAGCATCGAATCCCGAAAGCATTGATTTCGAGGTAATTGATGGTCCGTTTGTGGTTAGAGACGATAACACCGAATTACCGCACCTAATTGAAACACAGATCCCTACTCAAAAGTGGTGGTCGACCGTATCCAAATCCCAAGCGCGTGAACAATCGACTCTTCATCTCGGCGCCGAAGGAACTTCTTTATGTTTTCAAAACGGCGCGCATAACTGGGAGATTGAGGCAATTCTGCCTGACAATACGAGGGCTCGTAGATTGGTGGTCACTAGTAGTAAGACTAATGGCACATGTAAAAACTGCGGGGTGAAAAGACTTTTCCCTTCAACACATTGGAAAATGAGACCAAGGAGCGATCGTGCCGACGCCGGAGTAGGTATTCAGTTACGTCAAGCTTCGAAAGTCGATGTCAATACCCTACCCGAGGTAACAGATTTTTTTGCGAATTGGGATATGGCACTCGACGCTCTTATGCACTTAGGGGGCGGAGGAGAACCGTATTTATCTGCCGTCTCCTCAAATATCGACCCGTCGGCACTTTTCCGTCATGTGTTTACAAGTGCCCTCGAAGATTTAGCGCATATTGATGTGGCAAGAGATGATGAAGCGCAGGTAATAGGGTGGGAAATAAACCCAAGTTTTGCTATAGAAGTGCGTGGTCGTTTTCAACTTCTTGGTTACTGGCCAAAATTCTCAAAGCAATTATTGCAAGAAAGCTTTGGATCAAAATATCAAGAGGAAAAATCAACTGATTCAGTATCGTGTATCACTTTGACTGGTGTGTCAGAGCAAGATTTTGTTAATTTGTGTCAAAACGAAGGAATCGAAGTTAACATTGTTCGGGCACCTGCACTAAACATGATTCAAGGCCTACCATCATTCATGGATGCTATTCACGCCTTACCTGAAAAACCCTGTGGCCTCTTTGAGGAAGTGAATAAATACGACCCGTTGTCGAATTCCTGGTTACCGGGTGATGACTTTGAGGGCGCAGGTGGGTACCGTCTCAAGAGTTCATACAAGACCCAATATTGTGTTATCTCCGAAGAATCACTATCGAGAAAGGCGATGAAGTTCGTTTCTTCTGCAACTGCTAAACATTTTGAGGCCATTGTGAATTACAAGCGACCATTATTTGGATATGCAAAACACGAACAACGGTTATTTGTGCCTGTTGGAGCGCCATTGCCCGGACTTTACGCCCGCGCGGCAACTTTGGCATCCGGTACACTTCCTATTCTCGACTCAACAGGATCTCTATTGGTCTATCAGGGTATAAGTCTTGAATTCGCAAATCTCTTAACCTTAAGAATCGGAGCATAAAAATGGGAGCCAAGCAGAGTCCTTTAACTCCGATTAGTCTCAGCGAAGATCTCCTAGATACCTACCTTAGGTATTTTGATACTCAGTATTGGCTGAAATATCCAGAACTGATGCGAGAACGGAGAGACTTGCTAACTAAGAACTCGAGATTGTTGGCTGAAGTCATACTTGAACCAGTTCTTTCATACGATGCAGATGTTGAACTCGCGGAAACTCTAGATGAATGCAAGATAGACAAGACCATCGGTGTCACTGTTGGGCGTGCAATTTTCGGGAAGTATTTTTCAGAAAATGAGGACATATTTCTACGTGAACATGTCGCTACGGCTATGAAAGCACATTTCAGCGCAAGCGATGTCAGAAATGCGATTGTTACTTCAGGTACAGGGTCCGGTAAAACCGAAGCTTTTTTACTTCCCATCCTGACAAGGCTTGCGCTAGAGGCATCAACATGGCCTGAACAGCCAGAGCCCAATAAGTGGTGGCGTCAATTTGGGGAAAAGTGGACGCCATTACGTAAAAACGATACACGTGCTCCGGGAATTCGGACCTTGATTCTTTACCCAACTAACGCCCTTGTTGAGGATCAGGTTATTCGCCTCAGAAGGGCCGTAAGACTCATTAATGATCACAACCCAAATCGTCCTATCTGGTTTGGTCGCTATACCGGAGTTACTTTAGGTGGTGGAGTAGCTCCGAAAACAAAGACTGAAAGATTTGAGCGAGATAGAACCGAAATTAATTCATTAGATAAGGAATTCATTGAGTTTTCTGAAGCGTTTGAAGATAAAGACAGTTTAGATCAATTCACAAATCCCTCTGGCGCTGAAATGATTGCACGTTGGGATATGGCAGCGCATGCACCAGATATTTTGGTCACAAACTATTCGATGTTAAACGCTATGTTGATGAGAGATCAAGAAAATGCTATTTTCGAACAGACGCAATCCTGGCTAAATGAGTCAACGGACAACTGCCTAACTTTGGTTGTCGATGAGCTTCACTTGTATAGAGGAACTCAGGGCAGCGAGGTTGCCATGGTTATCAGAAATCTGCTTCAGAGAGTCGGGCTTACGCCTGATTCCAAGCAAGTTCGTTTCATAGCCACTTCTGCATCCATGACAGATATCGAAGTTGGTCGAAAATTCGCATCAGATTTCTTTGGCGCGCCAAAAGATTCCTTTGTGTTAACTTCTGGAACACCGAGAATCATTCCCGAAGTTCCGAAATTTACTATCGCTGACGTCAAAAATTCAAGAGTTGATTTAGCCAACCTATCCGCCGCAATAGTGAATGCATGCAAGGATGACCAAGGTTCATATAGGGCTCAAACAATCTCTCATATTGCAGGCAAGTTATTCGGAAGCGATGAGAGTGGAGAGAGAGTACTAGCTGAAATCCTTAGCGAACTTGCGGAGTCAAAGATTCCTTCGCTAAATCGAATTCGTGGACATATCTTCTTTCGCACACCAAGAGGTCTATGGGCCTGCTTGAATTCTAACTGTGAAGGTGCAGCCGAATATAAATACGAAGGGCGATCTATTGGAAAACTCTTTGATATTCCTACTGTGTGTTGTGACGTCTGTAGTTCTAGAGTATTAGAACTTCTTTATTGCTTCGATTGCGGAGACATTTCGTTAGGCGGCTTCATTTCGAGAACTGCGGCAGATGATGACGGAAATGAATCAACATATTTAAGTTCGTTATCTAATGGGGAACCGGATAATTCTGGAAAAGAAATCGTTGAAAACCGTTCATCGAAAGATTTCTATTGGTTTTCACCGAACACCAACATTAATACCAATGCCAAAGGCTGGAAGTACAAGAAGGACGGAAATTCTGGGAGTTCGCCTACAACTTATAATTTTACTTTTTCAAGCGGTCGAATTCATACTCTGACAGGATTCGTGGACACAGATTTATTCCTTGAAGATGGATTTGTTCGAATAGTTAGATTTGGTCACGACCAACCTATCCGGGATGATGAACATCATCCCGCTTTGCCGTTTATGTGTCCGAATTGCTCTGCTGAAGGTTTCATAAAGTCACAGGACCACTACTGGCGACTCCATAAATTGCGCTCACCAATCCGTGCGCATACAACCGGTCAGTCGATTGCGATTCAGGTTCTATTGTCGCAACTTGTTCGATCTTTGCGCATTCCTATTGCTGGCAAGCCAGAATCGGCAAAGACAATCGTCTTCACTGACAGCGTTGCCGATGCTTCAGGTACGGCAGCAGGAGTTGCCTACAACAATCAATTCGACCTTCTGAGACAGCTATTTACAGGAAAATTGTATGCAAATACTGGTGAAAACCCCGAACGAATTAAAATTGAAATTTCTCAAATCCAAGATTTGATTGAAAGAGGTATGGGGAAAGATGATGATGATCTAAAGATTATCGCGCTGAAGAATAAACTTGAGAATCTAGGGGATGTAAGTTGGACCGCATTGTCAGAAGAAATATTAACAAGTTTAGTTGAACTTGGAATTCCACCCTTGGGCTATGGACCGAAAGTTTCGACCAGAAACCGTACACCTTGGTACAAGTATTTTATTTCTAGGAACAGAGCGTGGGAGGAAGTAACAAGTCCAGCCGAACGTGAGCGTGGTTTCGACTTTTATAAGAAGTCCCTCCGAGCTGCCTTGGCATCTGAAGTTCTTTTTGGAAAAGCGGATAGAGATCTTGAATCTGTAGGCATCGCATATTTGCATTTCACTGGAGAGATTGTGAATTCTGTCAATCTAGAAACAGATCTCGCACATGAAATTCTCGATTCTTGCATAAGAATCTTAGGCTTGACTGGTTATTTCGAAAAGAGAAACGGTGAAAAGAAGACCGCTCAGAGTGTTCCAACGAAGATTAAGGATTACTTGAAGCATGTTTCCGCGTTACATAGTTTAGACGTAAAAGAACTCTCTTCTTGGGTAAAGGAAACCTTCCACGCCTCCGGTCTAGTGCGCGAATGGACTCTCCAACTGCATTCTGGAGATCTTCCGTTGGTCATCAAGAAGCCTGAGCATGGAATTATCGTCTGCACGAATTGTGCAGCCAGACATTTACATAAGAGCGCTGGCATTTGTATTCGAGATACATGCCATTCAACGACTTTGATTGAAGCGACAGACTCAACTATTTTTGAAAAAGATTACTTTGCCTGGCTTTCTAAAATGGAGCCGACGCGGTTGAGAATTGAAGAATTGACAGGTCAAACGAAGCCACTTTCAATGCAGAGACAGAGGCAGCGATTCTTTCGCGGTGACGCATTCCGCCCCGAACCTCAGGAAAGCGAAGTTACACATGGAATTGATGTTTTGAGCGTAACCACGACCATGGAAGTTGGCGTTGATATAGGAAGCCTCAGAGCCACTCTCATGGGCAATGTGCCACCACAGCGATTCAATTATCAGCAGCGCGTCGGACGAGCTGGACGCTTCGGTCAAGTCTTTTCTTACGCGCTCACGCTTTGCCGAGACAAAACACATGATGACTTCTACTTCAACAACCCTTTACGAATGACAAGCGATAATCCACCGGAGCCTTTCCTCCAAATGGATAGAAAGAATGTAGTAATCCGTGTTATTAATGCTGAAGTCTTGCGCAGAGCATTTGCAGCAATCCCTGAGGGTATTCGCCCTGATCGCAACGGAGACGATATTCACGGTTCGTTTGGAAAAACTGGCGAATGGGGAGAAAAATTCAAGCCATTAGTTTCTGAATTCTTGAATAATTCACCCGAAGTCATTCGAGTAATACAAAGTATGACGACCGGAACCCCCTTTAGCGGGGAAGATAGTCAATTTGCGTTAGAACTTAGGCAGGATCTTATTTCTAGTATTGACAAAGCTGTCATTAAGTCTGAACGGCCTGACTACGAATTAAGTCTACATTTGGCCGAACAGGGATTATTGCCCATGTTTGGTTTTCCTACGCGTGTTCGAGAACTCTATAAATCTAAGCCCTCTAATGTATTTGATGATGAAGCAAAGTTAGCATCTAGGCCGATTGATGCCGCCATATCAATGTTTACTCCAGGTGTTGAAGTCGTCCGAGATCATGCGGTTTATCAAATTGCAGGTTTTGCTGCATATTCATTCCAAGGTTCTTCTGTCATTGCTGTAGACCCCCTAGGTATCCCAAATAATCTAAGGAAATGTGAAGTATGTTCAGCGGTCTCATTTGACGATGGCATCAATGTGAATTGTGGCATATGCATGAGTCCGAGCACTCCATTTGTTATGTATGAGCCTCTTGGTTTTCGAACTGACTACGAAGATGCTGCTGATTATGAAGGCGAAGTATCTTCGGGTGGCGGCAGCGGGTTCCCAGCTTTGGTACTTCCAGATAAGTTGGATGCAATACCTTCGATTGTGGGTGGCGCGACTCTAAATGTTTATGAACAATCTCGGTTGGTATCCGTAAATGACAACAAAGGGAAGAAGTTCGAAGTCGTAGATACTGTTGACAAGACAGTTATAGTTCCCGAGTTTGCTGGCTTCAAAACAACTGTGAAGTCTGGAACAGAAAGATTAATAACAATAGGTGATATTCGAATCACAGATGCTCTCACGATTGATGTTTCAACTAACGAATTAGAACTTTCCCATGTTTTTGGAGAGATTCCAGTTGCACTACCGAATCCTGATCCAACTAAAATCAATATTGCTAGCGGTACATCTGCATTCGTATCGTTTTCCGAGGCGCTTCGTAACGCCTGTAAAGTGGTGCTTGGGGTTGACTCTGATGAATTCATCGTGGGTCATCAAAGGATTAATGGACGTCACCCAGATATGAAAACTGCAAGGCTCTTCATTGCCGATGCTCATGCAAATGGTGCCGGCTACTCTGTTCAAATAGGGCAAAAGGCTGAGTTTGAGAAAATTCTGAATGAAATTGAAACATCATTCGGAGTCAGTTGGATAGAGGAGAGTCACGGTAATTGCTCTACTTCATGTCCAGACTGCATTAGAAGTTTTAACAACCGAAATCTTCATCCAATGTTGGATTGGCGATTAGCCCTAGACTTGACCTCGGCAATTCGCGGGGGACAATTACGAACTGATTTATGGATGCCTTTCTCTAAGAAGATAATCGAGAATATTATTCGCGAAGGCTTATTAGGTGCCCATCTTTCATACGCAGAGAAACTCGGTTGGCCAGCAATAATTTCTGAAACCACAAATAAAGCTGTAGTTTTTGTACATCCTTTATGGTTGAAGGATGAGGACTATTACGGTCCAGTTGCATCCGAAATCGTTGAAGAACTCAAAGCAGAATACAACCTTCGCAAGGTTTCTTTATCGAGTGCCTTCACGTATAACCGAAACCCAAATAGGATTCTGATGGAGTTGATTTGATTCATCAGAGTATTCCGAAATTTTCTCCATCGTCTTATATTCGATTTCTAGCATGCAATAAATCTTTCACTTTAAGGAGTGAATTCCCAAGTATTCGCGTGAAAACACCTCAAAAAGCGCTCTTAGGTCAAATAGCCCATAAGGTATTGGAGAAGTCTACAGAAATACACCCAAATCTAAATTTAGATAATCTGGATTCTATATTCGAAGAAATATGGACAGAAGTTGAGCAATATTACTTTGATCGGTATGTAAAGGAGTGGCTACCAAGCCCGGTTCCACAGATTAAATCTTGGAAGTCATACTTCAAAATTAAGGTCGCAGCCAAGGGGTTAATTAAGAATCGATTATCTATTTCTAAGGACGGTGTTACCGTGCCGCCGTTAGATTCACAAGCTACTCGCGTTCTTGTAGAGGAGTACATTGATGACGTTGAATTAGGTATTCAGGGCTATGTAGATCGCCTTGTTATTTTTCCAGATGCCATTCACGTCTATGATTATAAATTTGGTCAAGGTGATTTGGATTCGCCTGAATACAAGTTGCAACTTGGACTCTATTCAATCCTTGCCGCTAGGAAGTTTGGGTTACCGGTGAAAAAAGCGGCAGTAATTGCAGGTGGGGGAAGAGAGCATGCCTTCCAGTTTCAGGAGGGCTTCCTCGAGGAACTCCAGGCAGGTGTGTCTGATGCCCAGAGAGTGATTTCAGAGAATAGACCTGTCGCACATCCCTCGCTTAAGAATTGCAAATTTTGTTCCTTCAAGCCTGTTTGTGAGGACTTCAATCAGGCTGAAATAACCGCAGAAAATGGCATTCCGCTCGTCATCCGCGGTGAAATTCTCAAGGTATCTAAATTGAACGAAGAGTTTGTAACGCTTACAGTTTCAGACACTAAGAATTCGGGTCAAACGCTTATTCAAGTCTCCAAAGTGCCTTCAGGTTACGATTTCAAAGAGGGTCAGAGTGTACATATTTCAGGGCCTATGCAGTTCTTCTCTCAGTATGTGGCGGAAGCCAAGCCGAACTCTATTTTTTGGACGGCTACCTAGAGAAATCGCGACATTTGTCGGGGTTCTGCCCTAAGCTTTCCCCATGACCTTTAAATATGTCGATCTATTCGCAGGAATCGGAGGATTCCATGCTGCCCTGTCTGCCCTAGGTGGGGAGTGTGTCTACGCGTCCGAAATTGATGCCGCAGCGGCAAAGGTTTACGAGCTCAACTGGGGTTTAACGCCTGATGGAGATATCACTAAGGCAGCAAACGACGAACACGTAAAAGTGCCAGCACACGACGTACTTGTTGGCGGATTCCCATGTCAGCCGTTCAGTAAGTCTGGACTTCAAAAGGGTATGGATGAGACACGAGGAACGCTTTTTTGGAATATTGCGAAGATAATTGAAAAGAATAAACCGTCAATTGTCTTGCTTGAGAATGTTAGAAATATCGCTGGACCTCGACACAAGCATGAATGGGAAGTAATTATTAAGACTTTGCGTGAACTCGGTTACAGAGTTAGCGAAAAACCATTTATCGTTTCACCTCATAGATTAAATCCCGAGTTTGGAGGAAGACCACAAGTTCGCGAGAGAGTTTTTATTGCAGCCACACGAATCCCATCAGGTAAAACGAGTGGGACAGAAGTTGATATTCCGGACATTAGTTTCGCAACAGAGGGCTGGGATTCAAACTCTTGGAAATTGAATAAAGATCTCCCGCTGGCGAAAGACACTAAGGAGATACTGGCTAAATACGCACTTACAGAAGAAGAAATCGAATGGATTGATGTTTGGGATGAGTTCGTGCAACAATTTAAAATTCACAACAATGGAGATAAACTTCCTGGATTTCCAATCTGGGCGGATTTCTGGGAACACATTGACGATTTGATTATTCCTCGAGGAACTCCTGATTGGAAAATCAATTTTCTCACTAAAAATGCGGAATTGTATACAAGCAACAAAAAATGGATAGATTCCTGGTTAAAGAAGCACAATAAATTAGATCACTTCCCGCCAAGTCGCAGGAAACTTGAGTGGCAAGCTCAAGACTTATCGAGCCTTTGGCAAACCATCATGCATTTCCGACCATCTGGTATCCGCGCCAAGGTACCAAACTATGTACCAGCAATGGTGGCCATCGCCCAGACAAGCATCATCGGCCCAAGTAAACGTCGCATAACCCCCCTAGAGGGCGCTCGTCTCCAAGGACTCCCTGATGCATTCTCGTTTGGTGACCAAAGTGATTCACCAACATACAAACAATTGGGCAACGGCGTAAACGTGGGGGCGGTCTACAATGTGATGAAAGCCATTGTGAAAAGAGATCAAGACCTCTTGGCAAAGAAGCCAGACTTGGTTAACAGTATTTTGAAAGCGCCAAAGAATCCGGATGAGCGCTTGGCAAAATTACTTTAATTCCATCTCAAGAAGCGTTTTATTGAAATCGGAATCGGAAAGACTCCCGGTGGCATGTAATTCCCTTAATACGGTTATCTTCTCAGAATACTTCTGGAGCACTTCAACAGTCTGGCCCAAAAGCGGGTATGTTCCTGAAGTCAAGACGTTTGCAACGAGTTTTAAATTGGAATCAACGTTTGAGACGTTTGCTTCCGCTGACAATTTCACAGGAATAACAATTTCTGGATTTTCTTGCGCATATTTCTGAACCAATTTAGCCTTTATTTTTGCCGCATCTTTATCGTAAGAGATTGCGTCTGCTAGTTCTGTAGCTTTTGAGAAATCAACGTAGGTTATCCCGGGCAAATATGGACCCATAAAAACGGTCGGGTGATTGTAAATTGCACCCACCGCTTTATCGTTTGAAGAAATATTGTTGCGAAGATTTATTGGCGAATTCGAGCCTGACGAAGCTGAGGACTTCAAGGACCAAAGCCCCTGCATTGCACCTTTAAACTGCATAAGGTCGAATCCGTTTTGGCCATGTCCAGCTGGCAATGCTTTAACTCCAGCTTTCCAAGCAGTAATTGCAAGCAACCATTCACATGCTCCGCCGAAAACAAAACGCTCAGCACGATCAGATGGATGGTGTTTGGAAGCAATTGCGCCAAAAGCTAGTTCAAATTCTTCTTTCAGTGCAGGTGTCACTTCAAATCCGTGCTTGAGTATCTCAAATTGTTCGCGCGACATATGTCCTCTTCGGGAGCCTGAATGGCGACAGTTTAGATGGTTTACGGCTTCATGGAAAGTCTTCACTCATTCACGTTGAATATTCAAAGGACACCTTAGAATTGCTCATGCTCGCTTACCTGGCTCCGAAATCTGAGTTCCTGAAGGATGCCCCCATTATCGAGGACAAGGTCTCAGAGGCAGTCTCGAAAAAGTTCAATATCAAAGTAGGCCATAGCGAGTACCTCTCTTGGCGGAATTCTCTTGGTAATGCGATGTCACATATTTTGCGTTCACCTGCCATTCCTGACGATGCTGGTATTGCCATTGAGTATCGCCTTGAAGGCCGAAAACTCCGTATGGACTTTGTTATTTCTGGCCTGGATGATCAGGGTAATGAGTCAGTTGTGATTATCGAGTTAAAGCAATGGACAGACGTTCAATTCTCTGACCTCGACGAACATGTTCGAACCACCTTAGGAGGAGGGCTTGTGAGCACGCCTCATCCTTCTTACCAAGCCTGGAGTTATCGTTCTCACCTAGAGCAATACAACCAGTATGTCTATGAGACCGGAGTTCAGGTTTCTGCATGTGCCTATCTACATAACTGCAAGAGCTCTACCGTAATCAAAGATTCGGTCTACGAGAATGCACTGCAAAAGGCCCCGGTCTATCTTCACGGACAGCATGAAGAACTACAGGCTCTCATAGAATCGAAAATTGTTTCTGGTCATGGAATAGAAATTCTAAGAAAAATCGATGAATCTCCAGTCAGGCCATCACAACAATTAGCTGACGCAGTGGGGAATATGCTTAAGGGTAAAGAAGAGTATGTGCTCCTCGATGAACAGAAAACTGTCTATGAAACAATTATTCGCAACGCACACTTAACTCAAAAGTCTGGAAAGAAAGTACTCATTGTTAAAGGTGGTCCGGGTACCGGGAAATCGGTTATTTCCATCAACGCTTTAGCTCACCTCACAGGGGAACGCCTCAATGTTAAGTACGTGACGGCTAACGCCGCACCACGAGATGTCTTTAGCGCTCGTTTGAAATCCTTCGTTAAGGGCGATTTAGTTAGACACCTCTTCTCTGGAAGTGGATCCTTTACGGCTACAGAAACTGACGAGTTAGACGTTTTGATTGTTGATGAAGCTCATCGCTTGCGAATGAAATCAGGCATGTTTAGGAATATGGGTGAAAGCCAGACAAAGGAAATCATCAAAACTGCCAAATTTAGTGTCTTCTTTATTGATGAGGCACAGAAAGTCACTTGGTCTGATGTTGGGGAGATATCAAGAATTAAAGCTCACGCAGCAGAATTTGGTGCTGATGTAGAGATCATGGAGTTGGTTTCTCAATTCAGGTGCAATGGCTCTGATGATTACATGGCATGGCTGGATGGCACACTTGGAGTTCAGGAGAATATAGATAATTATTTCACTCGAGAGAGTTTCGATTTCCGGATATTTGATTCGCCGACTTCGCTCCATGATGAAATTAGGTCGAAGAATAAAGCCAATAACAAATCTAGAGTGGTTGCTGGTTACTGCTGGAATTGGGTCAGCCAAAACGACACAAAGTTGTTTGACATTACTTTCCCTGAATTCGGATATAAAGCAAAATGGAATTTAAAACAAAATTCTACAGTTTGGATAATCAGTCCTAATTCGGTAGAGGAAGTTGGCTGCATCCACACCTGCCAAGGTCTTGAGGTTGACTACGTAGGGGTAATTGTTGGCGATGACTTGAAGGTAGTAAACGGTGAACTCGTTACAGATCCATCGGCTAGAGCGAAAACTGATAAGTCGCTAGCGGGTTATATTAAAGATCGCAAAGTAAATCCTGCAGAGGCCGATCTGAAAGCTGACGAACTAATCCGAAATACTTATCGAACGCTTATGACCCGTGGGATGAAGGGATGTTACGTTTACTTCACAAATGAAGAAACCCGTAAGTATTTTGAAGATAGAATGCCCAAGTAGAGGATATGGAAAACCACAATATGGTCAACGAAATCGATGAGTTGAAAGCCGAGATCAAGAAATTTGCGGTCGCCCGAGATTGGGAGAAATTCCACACACCGAAAAACCTAGCGATGGCCATTTCAGGAGAAGCAGGAGAACTTGCTGCTGAGTTTCAATGGTTGACAGCCGATCAGTCGACTCTCAATTCTCTTTCTAAGGAGCAACTCGAAGCAATTTCTCTTGAAATTGCAGATGTTCAGATTTACCTTCTTCGACTCGCTGATGTCCTCAATTTAGATATCTCAGATGTGGTTCGTCGCAAGTTAGCAATTAACGAATCTCGGTTTTAACCCACCTAAAGCTATTTAGATTGTGGAATTGCGGCCAATTCATTTCACTACCAAACTCCTCCCATGCCCGAACTACCTGAAGTAGAGACCGTCCGTAGGGGACTGGCTCACTTCCTTACGGGCTATACCTTCCGGTCTGCTGTGGGGCTCCATCCTCGGGTATTGAAGCCAGCATCACTTGCTCCATTGGATGCGGTGATTGGTGCTCGGATTAAGGGGATTAATCGTCGGGGTAAGTTCTTATGGTTTGAGTTAGATAGAGATCGGGCTCTTGTGGCACACCTCGGTATGTCAGGGCAGTTCTTGGTAGCTCGTAAGGATCGACCTGAGCCGGGTCATGTGCGAGCTCGCTTTACCTTAAAGAAGGGCTTTAAAGGTGAAGAGCTGGTCTTTAGTGATCAGCGGACCTTTGGTTGGCTATCTGTTGAAGAGTTAACCGATGGTGTTCCAACATCTGCTCTTCATATTGCGGTAGATCCCTTTGATCCTGCCTTTGATAGGGATGGTGTTATCGCAGCCATGAAGTCACGGAAGGCTGCAATTAAGAGCATGATATTAAATCAAGAGATTATGAGTGGTGTGGGAAATATTTATGCTGATGAATCTCTATGGAGAGCAAAGATTCATCCAGAGATTTCTGCCTGTGATCTCTCGGTGAAGAAGATTGGCTCTTTGGTAGATGCCGCGATTGAGGTGATGGGTGAGGCAGTTGAGGTGGGTGGGACTTCCTTTGATGCCCTCTATATCAACGTCAATGGTGAGAGTGGATTCTTTGAGACCTCCCTTGCTGCCTATGGGCAGGAGGGTGAGCCATGTCCTCGATGTGGTCGTCAGATTAGAAGGATTGCCTTCGGCAATCGCTCATCTCACTTCTGTCCTAAGTGTCAGGTGAGGAAAGTCTGACCATTTTCAGGATGTTGTTTCCCTCTTACTGAAATTACCCTTTTAGCCATTGGTTCTCATGGGAGAGGGTGGTTGAGATGGGTCTCTTTGGTCCGAAGAAGCTTAAGGAAGAGGATTACTACTTCACCTTTGATGTGCCATTTGTGAGCAAGCCACAAGAGGATTACAGCCCTGAGTCATTTACCTATGGTCACTCTTATGTGCAATTTGTGCAGTTGATGTCACGTGATTGGTTTGGTGATAACCCAGTGACCTTAAGGCAAGCACTCAAAGATTGTGTTGTTGTGAAGGCAGAGGATGCCTATCGACCACCTGCAGATGGTGAGGTGGATATTCTCGGTGAGCCAACCGTTGATCAATATATCCTCGATGGATATCGAGCCTTTGATGGGTGTGAGCGAATCACTTGGAGTAAGTCAAAGATTGCCAAGAGATGGCAGGCGACCCTTGAGAGTAAGGGTGTGGCGCTCAATGAGATGAAGTCACCTCAGGATGCGACGATTGAGATCATCATGGGCAATTGGGCTCACTTTGATGGTCAGACCCCGCTACCAATCATTGGTGAGGCGTGGCGAGATAAGAAGAGTGGAAGAGAATTTATCTATTGGTTTATCGATGCGCTCTCGCGCACAAGAAAACCAATAGTTCCTCCACAGGAGCACCCATCACATCTTTTCTACTACCCAGAGTATTTACAACGTATTGGATATTTGAGCGAGACAATCTTTCCATCATCGATGGTGAGGATGAGAAATCGTGCGATGGAGTTTGGCGTGGAGAGCGAGGATGAGCTGCCACGGGTTGCGATCCATGTGGAGAGCGATTACTACGTAATGGGCGCAAGTCAGGCAGAGGGTGGGTTTAATGTTCGCTTTGATTGGAGCCCTGAGACCACCCGCTATGGCTATATCGTCGATGAGAGCGTGCCATTTGAGGGGGAGAATGAGATTGTTCCTCAGTTGGTAAATGCCCTTCCTAAGGTTGCCAGCTATCTCATGGATGGCTTCTGCAATTGGAACTTTGGTGATCAGATCAACTTCCAAGATGAACTATTCAACGATCTGCTGATCTCTGAGGAGTATGGAGAAGATATCTATAAGGTGGGATTTAGCGTGCCAGGGGCTGCCTACTCAATCCTTGCTTGGAAGAGCGTGCTCTCCTATGCCTTGCTCGATCAACTAGTGAATGACCCTAGCCGGATGAAGTTACCTGATGCCCAGATGTTCTATCGTGCAGGACTGTTTCGTCTAGCCCAGAACGGCATTGGACCTGCTGCAGTCCATGCCCTCAACTCTCTCTACTTCACCATCATTAAAGAAGATAACCTCAATGAGACTCCATTTGAGGCGAGGAAGAAGATCTCAGAGATTCTTCGCTACTTCTCTAGCTATCAATTTGATAGACAAGATGCCAACGCTCTCTCTAACCTCTCGATGTTGCAATCTGCCTGGGGTGATTACATGGCAGCGCTAGAGAGTGCAGAGAAGGGGATAGCCCTCTTTAAGGCAGAGCTCTCACAGAAGTATGTGACAGAGATGTCAGGTGGAGGACCGTTCTATCCAATAATCATTAAGTGGGAGCTCTATCTCACCAAGGCTAGGACCTTGGTTCTCCTAGAGGAGCATGAGAAGGCGAAAGAGCCGCTGACCACGATGATCCGTGAGGCGAGAGCGATGCAATATGACGGAGAAGAGCTCCATGTTGCAGAGAAGTTGTTAGCTACGCTCTAGCTCGCAGTGTGATCTGAGATGAGATCCGAGCGGAGATATTGAATTTAGGCTATCTCGATTGCGATGGTTCCTGAACCCTCGCACTCTTCACACTCTTCATCTTCGCCCTCACATTCACAATCCTCCCAAGCGGTTGTGATGAGGGTGATGGTGGAGTCCTCTTCTACATATGGCTTATCGAAGATGTAGTAGGCGGTGACTTCACTATCGAACTCGTCCACCTTCTTATAGGTGTTGACGATAAATTGATCAGAGCGCCAGAACTCTGTCCAGATTCTCTTCTCATCAATACCCTCAACTCCAGCTGGATCATCGATGTACTCAAAGTCACCGTACTTGGATTTGATCTCATCCCATTGGGCGCGTTCGTCGCTATAGGGATCTAGCTCGTCGTGAGTTGTCATAACTTATCTTTGCAAGACAAGGTAGAGGTGTCAACGAATCTCTCAAAGAACCTTAACTTGATGAAGAGAGTTGAATTCCTTGAAGTAAGGAGATATCTACGCTTCGTTAACTACAGCAGTCTTCACCCAGAGGTCACGGAGTGTGCGCTGACCTTGGTTGAAGTACATAACAATCTCAAGGACGATCCAGGCGATGATTGCTAGACCGCTTGTAATGGCGCTAGCGATGAACACTGTCATTGGGACTAAGAACTCACGGAGTGACATATGGCCCCATGATGCTGGGCGACCATTGGTGAAGTTGATTGTGCGTAGCTTCAGGATCTTCTTAGCTGGAGTCTGACCTTCGCCCCAGACGATCATCGACCAGATAAGCCACCCGATACCCAAGGTGAGGAAGGCGAGTGCGCAATCGAGGGCATATGCACCTAGGCGGTGCTGGAATGATGCATAGCGAAGTCCAGCGTGTGGGCTTGATGCAGACCAATCGTTATTAGGTGGCACATATGTCATTGCGAAGTCCTTTACTTAGAGTGAGCCTAGATTACCAATTGTCGTGGTTTGGATCTGCATTAAAGGTCGGCATATCGGTAGTTACTGAATAGTCGACGATATTTCGGCCCCAGATAACGGTGGGGATGAGGGCGAGGGCAACGAGGATTAAGACGACAGCTTGAGCAGTTCCAAACTTCACTCCAAAGAAGCCGGCGCTAAAGCTGAGTGCATTGATAAATGAGATTGCGATCGTTGCGATGAGAAGTGGCAGCCATGCTGGCTTGCCAAGGAAGGCAAGGACAGCACAGACGCTACTGATTACAGCTTGTGCAATCAGTGGCACGAGAGTCTTGAAGATATAAGAGTTTGGCGTGCCATCGGTAAATGACCAAGGTGCTGCCCATGCAGCTGCAAGCCCTGCAACGATGACAAAGGGCAATATCCATGGCTTTGCAAGAGTGGTTCGAGAGCTTCTGTTACTTCGATAATTGCTCATATTGCACCTCTTTCTCATGGTCATCTCAAATGTATGACCATTCATTTACCGATATCTGAGTTCTCAGCCTTGATGCGCATTACGCATGTAAGCGAGACTAATCACCTGCAGATTTCCTTAAGTCTATGCAGAAAATTGCAGAAGAGACAAGAGTTTCTCAGCAATCTTTATGAAGGGATTTGGATAACTATGCAATCCGCAACACGTCCTTCATGGATCCCTGTCATTGCGGGTGCAACAGCTTGTCTCTCAAGTTTAGTTATCTACTTTGTATCTTCTCTTCAACATTCTGCACTTATTTACCTTGCGTACTTACTCACTCCATTCACGCCGATCATCATGATGGCGATTGCTCAGACAAAGCACACAGCGGCGAGCTCAGATATCTACTATGACCTCGCTACCGGTGCAAAGATTCTTAAAGTAAGCAGGGCAATCGCTGTGCTTGGATTCCTTATCGCAATCCCTGTGATTGTCGTTATCGCTAAGAATTTCTCGGAGATTTAAGCGATGAAAAAAACCGTCTCCTTCTCAACCATCCTCCTCATACTCTTTAGCCTCTTTACCACCAGTGCCCCAATGGCCTCTGCTGGGCCAGACCTATCTGCCTGGGGCAGGGATGCTGTTGAGCAGATCGCCACATGTATCAATAGCAGCGGGCAGAAGGATGTTGTCAACGTCCTCTTCCTCATCGATGAGTCTGGCAGTTTGAGTTGGAATGATGAAGATAATCTCCGCGTAGAGGGATTGAAAGCATCCCTTGATGAATTTGCGAGCATCGCTAAGTACCGCCCCTACTTCACAATCAACCGTGCCTTCTCAACCTTTGCCGATGACTTTAAGGTCATCGATGGAAAGGGCTGGGATGAGTTAACGGAAGATTCTCTCCAGGGCGATAAGAACTGGATCGATGACACGGTCTCTAAGCTCAATCGCGGCAAGTCGACGGATTACGCAAAGGCTCTCTCCGGCGCCTATGAGTACATGAAGCCACAAATCTCACCAAACTCTTGCGATCTCCTCATCTGGTTCACAGACGGTGCGATTTCTATCCGACCTACCTTTGCAACTACTGCGCAGGGATTCTCAGATATCTGTGGAGTCAATCCCCTCAATGGGCGGAGCACAGGTAAGCCTGCAATCATCGATAAGTTGAGATCTGCAGGAATCAATATCCAAGGAATCCTTCTGCGCAATGAGGATGTAATCGCAAATCCAGAAGATTACGGATTGAGCGAAGAAGATGTTCAATCCGAGTCACAGGGTATGACCTACTTCCGTCCAATTGTTGAGTATTCAGGTGATGTGGATACTCGTTACTTCGGCGGCAGTGGCTCTATCAATCTCAAGTGTGGTTCACCATCGGGTGCCAAGGGACTTATTACCGTTGTCGGAGATCCCATCGACATCATCTGGCCTCCAACAGAGTTTGAATGTATTACTTCAAGCGGTCGTGTCCTTGAGGCAAAGAACGGAATCGTCAATATCGATCCAGGGTTCTCACGATTTAAGGCAAGTGCGCTCAAGAGCGGATTTAGCTTGAAGAATGGCGCAGGTCAGTTAATTGCCGATGCTAAGGGCGCATCTGTTAGTGATGTCGAGGTCGCAGAGTTTGGCTTTGATAATGCAGCGATAAGCGTTTCCGGAAATATCGCACCAAAGACAGCCCTAGCGCCAGGAAAATGGAAGTTCATTACCAAGGATTACGAACGTAGCGTCTTCTGTGGCTATCTCGATCTTGCAGTCGAGATTAAGAACGATCCTTGCTATCTAGGTGAGAATTGCTCATTTAATGGAGCAATTACTCGTAATGGACGCGAAGTTAACTTTGCTGACTTTAAGTCAACCAATCTTCGCTACGGATTTGTAGATTCAGGAAGCCAATCAATTGCATATAACAGCTTGGCCCTAGGGGGAGATGGAAAGTTCAAGGGGACCTTTAATCCGGCAGGGCATTTAGATTCAGAAGGATTTGCCGATGTGATTGTCACCCTCGATGTGGTGACTAAGTCTGGATATGAATTTACCTTCTCTGCTATCCAGCATGTGCAGCCACTTCCACCTGGTCTCTATCCTGAGGTGAATCCCAATCCAATTAAGCAGAGCGATTTCACACTTCCACTCGATGGTAAGCGAGGAGCAGCAACGGCTCCTGTGACGATTAAAGGGCCATCGCGCACAAGCGGTGAGGTCTGCTTTAGCGATCTAGAGATTCGCACAGATCCAAATCCCAATCGAGTAAATGGCTATGAGGCAACGCTCAATGGCGATAACCTCAAAGATATTGATTGCATCAAGGTAGCTGCTGGTCAGAGCCTCGATTACATCCTTGAGATTAAGAACTCCGATGCTGAAAATGGCATCGTCTCTGGCTTTATTCCAGTTATCTTTAAGAGCGATGGTCAACCAGATATCACCGGCCAGATTCCGGTGACATTTGAGAGCAAGATCAAGATCAATGATCTTCGTTTCTGGATCATCTTCTCGCTCTGCATGTTCTTAGGACTTGCTCTTCCACTTGCTGCGCTCAAGGTCTTGCAGGTCAGGGCTGCGCGAATTGCAGTAACACCGCTGAGCAAGGCAACTACTCCAGTATTTCTCTCTGCATCAGGTGGCTTTGTGACTATCCGTAGAGCTGAGAAGGCATCTAACTCCGATATCTTCACTGAATCTGACTTCGAAGGCTTCATGCACCTTGAATCCAAGGAGAAGCAAATTCAGATTGGATCTGAATCACTTCGTGGCGATGCACCGCTCAATCCATTTGCCGCCCCACGCGCGATATTGGCCTCATCTCCAGGAATGATTGTTGTCTCATCTGATATCTGGTCGACAAATAAGCATGGACTTCAGCGCCATGAGGCAGTTGCATCCCTCAACCCAGCATTTGCAATGCATCTGACTTTGAGTGAGAGCGCGCTCTCTGCCTTGAAGAAGATGAATCAGAGTGGGGATGCCCCTGATTTCCCAATCGAAGGAAATATCACCGGACTCCTTAACTTCAATAGCGCAGATCCGCTGACACAAGTTGCCGCTCTCAATATGAAGCTCTCAACTGATGCAGGCTGGCTCAACAATCTCTTAAAGATTGAAGATCTTCCAGATTCACCACCTCCATCAAACGGCGGAGGAGAAGGTGGTGGTGGAGGTTGGGATCAGCCAACAAAGCCAAGTGATGATGGTTGGGGCGCAATGCCGACATCGACACAGCCACCATCTACTAGTGGAGGTTCAACACCTTCTGCACCAAAGGTTTCAGATGATGGATGGGGTGGTTCCACCACATCCGCTAAAGATGATTGGGGGATTGCCGGAGGTACCGGTGGTTCTAGCTCGAAGAATGACGACTGGTAATTGATACCAGTGCGAAGGAAAGGTAACTAAAGATGCTCTCACCATTTCTCATCATCGGTGTCGGAGGCTCAGGTGGAAAGACCATCCGCGCCATGCGACAGACCTTGCTTCGTCGTCTTCGCGCAAAGGGCTGGAAGGGCGAGTTCCCTGAGGCGTGGCAGTTCTTGGAGATCGACACCATCTCTACTCAGGGTGGCGGAAACTTCACAGCCCCATTACTTCCTGCCAATCAATTCTTAGGTCTTGTGCCACAGGCAGTTGACTATGCGGGTCTTCGCAATCAGTTGATTCAGCGTATGCCGAATACAGAGCAGAACTTAGCTCTCGGTGGATGGCTTCCTGAGAACACCGCTGTGCCGATCCAGAAAGGTGCAGGTCAATACCGCACCCTAGGACGCGCAGTTGTGGCATCACAACTTTCACAACTTTCACAAGCAATCACACGTTCTTACTCACGTCTTTCAGCTCCTGGAGTTCTTGAAGAGCTTCGTGAAGTTTCCATGAAGATGTATGGCAAAGCTGAAGGACAATCACCACTTCCCATGGCCCTTGTCATCAGCTCGGTTGCCGGTGGTTCAGGTGCTGGTATCTATCTCGATGTCGTTGAAGCGCTTAAGTCGCTCAGCGCAGATTTTGAGAAGCGCACACAAGTCCTCCTCTTTGGCCCGGATGTCTTTAACAACATTCCACAGGGTCTTCGCGATTCCATTCCAGCCAATGCGCTCGGTGCAATGAATGAGACTCTTGCAGGTATGTGGGCAGAGGGCCCTGGCCCAGGTAGCACTGCGCTCTTTAACAATGCCGGACTCAATGGTCGCGGCACATCAGGATTTGGTCCACGCAACACCTACCTCATCGGCGCCTCAAATGGACAAGTCTCATTTGGTGATCAGGATTCTGTCTATCGCGCAGCTGGTGAGTCACTTGCAACCCTCGTTGCAGATGAAGCGGTGCAGACATGGATGGTTGAGTATGCAATCGTTAACGTATTCGTTAACTCTGCCAACCCAATTATCTGTAATGACGAATCGATGTTGAAGACATCGCAGAATGTATTCCACTCACAACCTCTCGGTTCGATTGGTGTCGGTCGCGTGAGCCTTGGCCTTGATCGCTTCTCTGAATACATTGCAGAAGGCGCTGCCCGTTGGAGCGTTGAGCGCTTACTCTGGCCACAATTTGTTCCAGCAAACCCAATGAACCCACAGACACCTCAGCAGATTATTGAAGAGGCGGTAGATCGTTCTTGGAGCCAATTCCTGAGTGACTCTGGCCTCAATGAACGTGGAGATGTCAATGAGGTAATTGATTCACTTTCTCCAATCGGTATTGAAGATCGCGCCAAGGCATTTGCCTCAGGAATTATCGGCAAGGTCTCAACAGGAGTTCCACCAGCTGGTCTGCCAGCAAACCAATGGATCTCTAATGTGGTCAATTACTTCAACTTGCAACGTAAGGCATATGAGACAGATGAGCAGGCTGAGATTTATAAGGTTGCTCAGAACTGGACCGTTGATATCCAGGATCGAGTTCTCGCTGCCGTCTCACTCGTTGCAGCTCGACAGGGACTTAATGTGGCATCACGTCTCGTCGAAAAGCTCCGCGAAGAGGTTAAGTTTGTAGCAACTCAGGAGCTTCCACTCGAGGCATCAAGTGAAATCCGCAAACTTGATCAGATTGCATCGAAGATTGCAGATGGAATGCCACAAGGTATGTCTGCAGTTCAGACACAGGCGATGAGTAGCGTGGTTGGCCCAATCATCGTGAAAGCGGCCAGCTTTATCACCAATGCAATTCGTCGCAACCTTGCGGCCGAGTTGATGGTCGATTTCGATACCGCTTTCTTACAGCCACTTGAGACATCTCTACGAAACTCAGTTTCGGAGCTTCTCATCTCTGCAACAGCCGCTCAGAATCGTCGCGGTGAGCCAAATCCATTCCCAAGCTATGCCAATATCTCCACTGGCGTGATTCCAGATCGCTTCAATCCAAGCGTGGTTGAGCGTCTCCTCATCGATGTTGCTGATTTCCCTAAGACCGTTAAGGGTCTAATCCAGCAGAGCTTGGATGAGGATGTGCAGGCAAACTGGGAGAACCGCTTCATCGAGCGAATTACTCTTGGAACAAAGCTTGATTCTCGTGGTGATAATGAAGAGGCTAGCCTCATTCAGCGCCGCGCAACATGGGTTCCTCAGAATGCCAATGCGCGTCGCCACCCAGAGGGAGCACAGAAGGCTCAATTTGCCATCATTACTGATACCGATGAATACATTGAGCGCAATCGTGATTGGCTCAGTGATCCAGTCACTGCGCTCGGCAAGTTCCTGGTTCAAGACCTTCAGGAATACCTATCTCATCCAGATCCAACGATTGCCAATGCACGTATCAATGCTTATAAGGCAGCGTTCTCATCTGCGCTCAAGCTCAGTGCCCCACTGTGTTCATTAAACAAGGCGCTTATTGGCCAGGTCCATAGCAACGTTCTGACAAAGGGTGATCGCTATGTCCATATGAGCACAATCCCATTTAAGGATCAAGGAAACCTCAAGGATCTCTATGACGTTACAGTCCATGAGATTCAAGCGGCTAACCTCTGGGATCCAAGTGAGTCACCTAAGTCATTTAAGGCAGTCGGTGGCATTCAGCAGATTGATATCTTCTCAACCCTCACATCTGCGATGAACCCAATGGTCTTCTCATCGTTGATGGCTCCAGTGATCGAGTCATGGAGTCGAAATAACAACTCCATCCAACTGCGTCAGGGATTCTGGACCAATCGTCGTTCTCGTCCGCTCAACGAAGCTATTCCAATGGCACCGGAGCAGATTAACAAGTTGGTCCGTGGTTGGTTCGTCTCCCAGTTGATGAACCTGCGCACCGCAACAGCAGATGCATCTCGCGGGCCAAAGATTTCAATCTTTGATCGCGAACATCGCAAGAATGTAGACTTCCCACATCCACTTCTCGGACTTAAGAGCGAGAGCATCGTCTCTAATCCAGATCTTCTTCCAGCAGTGCTTGAATCGCTCGGTTTGGCTCTCGCACAATGTGATCAGGTGAGCACCCTTGCCCCACTTGAGCCATATTGGGCGATGATCAAACTTGGCGAAGATTTCCAAGATGTTCTGGAAAACTGGATTCGCCGTGGTGAGACTTCAGTCGGAGCGCCAGTTCCAGTTGAGGCTATCGCTGGAAGCGCCAGTGGAACATTTGATGAGCGAAAGAGCGCTGTTCTCACAACGCTCCAGAAGTCTCAAGAGTTCCTCACCGGAATCTGCTTGGCAGATGAACGAAAGGCGCCATGGGATATCACTCGTACGACTGAGATTCGTCCGCTCACAGATAATGCCTTCACAACACTGATCAATCATGTTGATGCGATGGTCAATGATGCGGGGATTGTTGTCTGATGAGTTCTTCACCGCTTTGGCATGAGGGTTCAGCCTCTGTAGTACTTCTCCCTGGCGGAGAAGATGGCTTGCGTATTCTCGATATTGTCGAAGAGTGGACCCAATGCTGGATGCTTAAGCCAGCTTTCTGGGTCTATAGCAGTGAAGAGAAGATCTCAACTGATTCAGTTCCACGCATTACCACTTCGGTCATCGGCCGAAATGGCAGGCGGGATATAGATCTACTCGACTATCTAAGCCGGGAAGATTTCAATCAAGTTCGCCTCATTGCCATTCGCACAGTTGATGAGCGAAGTGAGCATGATGCACTTCAAGACAAGATTGTGGACCAGGTTAAAGATGCCCTGGAAAGTGCACGTCCGCTTGAGATTAAGTCAGATCGAGCAGATCGACCACAGACTAAGTTTGTCCGCGTAAACCTCATCTTCGCACCAACGAGTCGAAAGGGAGCATCTGCGCTCCACCTCTTGGAGCCAAGTTGGGATATCAACTTAGTAGTAGCTCCTGAAGATCGCAGCACTCCTTCTCGATTCGATAAGGCAACGCGCGATGTGACGGCAGATGATAAGGATGTCTGGCATCGCTTTATCCTCTCAAATGCCGCAGTTGTCGGTGGCATCTGGGCTGGGCAAGAGAAGGGAATTCTTGAGACATCTCATGAGTTCCAGGATCTCTCGCCTGTTCAGGGACAAGTTCGCCTCATGCGCTCCTTTGTTCGCGGCATCTTGAGCGAAGGTCTCTCAACGCGAGTTGCGGCAGATGCTCTTGATCGCGCTTCAAAGGCTGAGCAATCAAAGATTGATCCGCTGCGTTCTTATCCCAATAACTTCCTCGAGGCTTATGAGAACTCCCGTTTAGCCGAAGAAGTAGCGAAGATGGTCGATGAGACTATGAAGTTCTCGAATGGTCGTCTGAGTTATTCACGCGTTCAACTTCTTCCACCGCCACAGCCTGAAGAGACAGGTGTATTTGCAGCGATCAAGTATTTCTTCAAGACAACTTGGTCGCTCTTTAAAGTTCTTCCACTCTGGATCTTCGCTGGTGTATGGAATGTGATTGCAGGGTTTGTCTCGCGCACAATCTTCGGTTTCCGTGGTCGCAAAGTTGTTAAGGGCACCGTGGATTTCCCACGCACCAATCTTGATAGAGGCGCTGATGTGATGATTACCGAAATCGCCCGCCGCCGAAAGAAGATCGCCGAGATTTTGGCTATCTGGCCTCATAACGTGCTTCGTAAGTCTGAGCCCATCCTCTGGGAGGCTATTCGCAAGTTAACTATCGGCCGCCTTGATGCCTCCAGCCTTCCACAGGGAATGGCATTGGAGTCAGGAACTCGCGGAAAGCTCGTTATCGGCAATCTCAATGAAGTCCTCCCACACTTAAAAGAGGAGTGGGTATTGCCAGCAAACTTTGAGCGCACCATCCCTTCTCAGCCTCGAAGCACAACCTGGCTACAAGACGAGATCGTCGATGATCTCGCACAATTCCTTGGTAGTGAAATCTCACGAGGAAATTCTGCTATTGAAGAGCTTCGAGTAAAGACGACACAGGCAGATCAAGAGAAGACTGTGAAAGAGGAAGAGCTCAACGAGTTGATTGCTCAGCTTGAATCAATCCGCACAACAAAGATGGGAGCCGATCATGAGTGATAACGACTTCCTTGCGCAAAAGAGAGATGAAGAGTCAGTTGTGGAGAGTCCTGCAGTGGAGACTCCTGCGGCACCTGAGGATGAAACTCAGAGCGAGAGCGTGGTTGAGATTGCAGAAGTTGAGACTCCAGAGATTGTTGAGGCTGCAGAAACTGCGCCTGAACAATCCCTCGCTGTCATACCTCCTGTTGTGCCAGTAGTTGAATCACCGGCAGCTGATGAGGTTACAACTCCAGCACCCGCAGCTCCTATCGAAGAAGAGGCATCTGCTCCTGAAATCCCTGTAGCTATCGCACTTACGGAGGATGAATTACTGAAGAAGATCGCCAAGCTGGAGAAGGAGATTGCAGAGCTTGCTGAGAGCGCTTCTCAATCAGATCAGCTTATGGAGGCTAAAGGCGATGAACTTGAAGAGCGTATTCGCGTTCAAGAGGAGTTTACTGATTGGGTAACAAAGAGAAGGGCAAGTTATGCCTGGCAGTTACTCAATCGATTGAAGGCTCACGAGAAGGATCTTGCACTCGATGAGAAACTTATTAGAGATTTCTCCGAAGCCACACCTGTGATTCCAGAAGGCTTTAGTGAGTCAACCCGCAAGTGGTTCATGAAGCGGTTCTGGCTCAACTTCTCCATCTCGTGGGGCGCTGTAATACTTCTTTTATTGGTCAATCGATTCTCTGATCAGTTGAGCACTTGGTTGGCCGATCTCTTTGGTGGCCGCTCATTCCTCAAGATGGGGCTGAACTACTTCCTAGAGCAGGCGATTGGCCTCTCACTCGGTCAAGTAATCGGAACAATCTTTGGATTCTCGCTCATCACATTTATTGGTCATCTCTTTGCCTATAGCCGCAGGAACTCCGAGTATCAACAGCTTGTGGCAGAGGAGAGCAGTAGAACTCTTGCAATTGAGCAGGGGATTGATTCAGTTAAAGCTGCGCGTGAGCGAATTGATTCACTCCACCCACAAGTGCCACAAATCCTTGATGTTCTCGCTATCGGCCTTCACCAGCCATGGCTCATCAACAATGAGAGTTTGATGTTTAACGGCACTGTTCCAGATACTTCAAAGTTGCCTTCATGCGTTGAAGTTGCTGTCCCGACTATCGCCACCAAGAGCCCTAAGTATGAAGAGCTCGTCAATAAGGCGATGAATGAGATTCAAATCCCCGGTTGGCGTTCTGATGCCTATGAAAAGGTGATGCAGAAGTTTGCTGAATCTATCGGCTTTGGTAGTAATGGAATGGCTGTGCGCGAACTGGAAGAAGATCTTCGCAAGACCGGTAAGCGTCAATTAATTGCAACCGCGAGCAAGAATCCTGAGCCAGCCACCGTTATAGGCGAGGAATTGGTCGAGCATTACACGAAGATTGTGCAGGAGAAGGTCCTTCCTTTTGCTCAACCTCAAGTTGTCTCACTTCGCCCCGATCCTCTCGATGGCCTGCAGCTCGATGGTTCACTCACGATCTCTAGCAATACCCATGCGGTGAACTGGCAAGAGAAGTTGGCGGAGATTGCAGATCTCGCCTCACCGTGGTCAATCGCCTCCTTCTCATCGAGCGGAACTGCAAATAACCGCCATGAATATGTGGAGAGCATCTTTATCGCATCCGATCGTGTTCCAAGTCGCGAAGGCGTAGATAAGGAGACGGCAGTCAATCCTGGTGCGCGTCCATTCGAGGTCTCAATCCGCGTTGATTTGAGCCAATGGTGCAAGCCGGATGAAGTCGCGATCTTCTCCGATTTCCAACCAACTCAGGAACAGTTAGCGCGTTGGTCTCGTGGAGGCAGCACGCACGGCGGAAAGATTGTGATTGCAACAGAAGAGAAGCAGATAGAGCCAGGTCAGGAGAACCTCGTCGTATGAGAAAGTTCAAATTTGCATCAACCCTCGTGGCAGCATCAATGCTTTTAGTGATCTCACCATCCCAGGCAGCAACACTTCAGCTCAACCCTAAGCTCGGTGGGTGCTATCTCTTTACTGAGAAGGAGCTTGATGCGCCGTCACCACTGACTAATCCCATCCCATGCGCAAAGAAACATAACGCTGAAACTTTTGGAATTGGTAAGTGGAGCTTGAAGAACCAGCCATGGAAATACACAGATGACATGGTTCGTGATGCTGCAGAGAAGATCTGTATGCGTTTCTGGGATTATCCAGAAGATTCAGATCTCAATTACTGGGCCTTCTTTACGCCATCTCCTGCCCAGTGGGCAAAGGGTGCGCGTTGGGTTCGTTGTGATGCGATGGCGAGAATCTCAGAGAGCGGTTCTTTCAATCAGATGTTTGCCACTTGGACCGGAAATGCCGGTCTCTCATCTGGCTACCTTGTCTAAGTAGCCTTATCGCTCTTTCAATGCGACCATTGAGATATGGATAATCGCAAGCTCGGCCGTTTGATGGGATACATCCTGCTCGGTGCAGGTATTGGCCACTTTGTATTTCCTGGCCCGCTTGATGCGATTGTGCCGGATCTCTTGCCAGGAGATCCTCGTATCTATACCTACTTAAGTGGTGTGGCAGAGATTCTGATTGGTCTCGCACTTCTCTCAGCGCCTCATATCAAGGTGTTGGGCAAGCCCCTGAAGTTATGGGGCGCATATGGCGCTTTCTTGCTCTTCCTTGCTGTCTATCCAGCCAATATCAATATGGCTATCCAGTGGAGTGATCGCCCCATGCCAGATCCTCTTATCGCCTATGCCCGCCTGCCATTTCAGTTCTACTTCCTTTATGCCGCATGGCAGTTGATCAAGACGATTAAGCGCCGAATTGTCTAGAGAGATGTCAGAGAGATGTCAGAGATAGTTGTCTTAACCGATGGTGAGTGCCACTTCTGTGAAGTGACGATGGCATGGGTGGAGAAGAAGTTAGAGCTAGAGGCGATCGCCTATCAGCGAGCAGATCTTGGCTTCTATGGCCTTACCTATGAAGAGTGTTCACAGGCTGTACATGTGGTGCATGCGGGCAAGGTCTATATAGGGGCAGATGCGATTGCCTATCTCTTAGGTCGACGTGGCAATTACATATTGGGATTTATTGTGCGGGCATCAGGGCCGCTAGGTCGCTTTGGATATAAGTGGGTGGCGGGCCATCGCAATAGCTGGGTGATTAAGGTGGCTACGCGAATAATTGAGCGCTCGCTGTAGAGATCTTTTGAAATAAAAAACCCGCAGATTTCTCTGCGGGTTCTGCCTCTTTCGCAGGCACCAAGTCTTGAGGCAATCAATACCCCCATTACGTCAATTGGCCTCACGACGTCTAGTGAGGCCAATTGATCGATCGATACCATCGAGTGACTAAGTCGAGGCAGGTATAAATTTATTCACAAAAGCATCTATTTCAAGTGTTTCTATCTGCGACACCGCTAACTACTTTAAGTCACCTTTCTATCCACAGTTCTCGAATTGCAATCCATATCTGGCGGTGCGTGAACTTAATCTCCATGGATGCAAATAATCATTACCCATCACGCGCGTGTTCGCATGATGGAGCGCGAGGTGAGTGAGGAAGATATTTACTTCACACTTCGAAATTACTTAATGAGCAGGCCAGGGCGAGATGGCGGCACAGGTCTCTATGCGCTCATGGGAGATGGAAGTACCATTATTGTGTGGGTCGCCCAAAGACTCCCATTGCAGAGCCCAGTTATCGTGAAATCCGTCGCTAGAGAAGGGCAGAAATGAAAGTTCTCAATATGACGATCGACCTTGAGCTCCAGCTTTCCTACGTATATCTGGGATCCGGAAAAGTTGAAAAGACTCTTACTGTTAATGATTCAATCAACATCGACCTCAAAGCAGATGGGGAGGTCTTTGGTGTTGAATTTCTTAGCTTTGGCTCGCTCGAGAACAGCAAGGAATCACTTCTATCAGATAAAAAAGATTTGCGGGACGAGGAGATTGAAGCCGTGCTCTTTGCCCAACTGAAGGTGCGCGAACGTTTAGCGAACTGAACGCAGAACTGCAGTCACTTTACCGAGGATCTCACAGTGAGTTCCATCGATAGGTTCAAAGGCATCGTTGGCAGGAAGTAGCCAGACCTTGCCACCTTTCTTGGAGAAAGTCTTTACTGTTGCCTCGCCATCGATCATTGCGGCAACGATCTCACCATTGTTGGCATCCTTCTGCTGACGGATAACAACAAAGTCACCATCGCAGATGGCGGCATCGATCATCGATTCACCCTTTACTTTGAGCATAAAGAGATCGCCATTGCCGACGAGAGATTCAGGTAGTGGCATCGTCTCCTCGACCATCTGATCTGCGGTGATAGGAACACCTGCTGCGATGGAGCCGACGAGGGGGATGAACTTGGTCTTATCTACTGGCGTAGTCGAGCCAAGCTCTGAATCAGGGATAACAAGTTCAATGGCGCGACCTGAGTTATCGCCGCGGCGGATTAGACCCTTATCTTCGAGGATATCGAGCTGGTATTTAACGGAGGCAGAGGAGGTGAGCCCTACAGCTGCGCCGATCTCACGCATAGTCGGGGCATAGCCCTGGCTCTCAACAGAGGATTTGAGGAAGTCGAGGATCTCGACCTGGCGGCCGGTGAGCTCGCCATCTGGGGATATCTTTTTGGCCATACACAGATGGTTCCACACCCTGTGGAAAAAATCAAACATATGTTCGAAAAAATCTTGCACTTGTCGGTGGTGGGGGGTATCTTTCTCTTATCGAACAAATGTTCGAAAACCTTCCCCAAGGTTGTTAGCAGGTAGCAGGAGTAAAGACCATGAGCACTATGACAATCAATTCAGTAAATAGCTCCAAAGTCATTGATTTTCAAGGCTTTCAGGCCAATCCGTCCGGTCGTATTGTCCTCAATCGCCGTGGCCGGTTAGCGCGTACTCTCGTGGTTCTTTCTCTCGCTATCGTGGCGGCATCGGTTGCTGGCGGGCAGGCCGGGGCCAACACATCACATTCGCAGCGATCTTCGGTAGATACCTTTATTACCGTCACCGTGGCCCCAGGAGATACCGTCTGGTCGCTCGCCAACCGCGTTGCCCCAGCAGGCGAGGCTGGAGCCCTTGTCAGCGCCATTATCGAGATCAATAGCCTCGGTAGCGGAGATGTTGAGGCGGGGCAGAAGATCCGCATCCCACTTGAGAGTTAATCTCTTCCATCGTTAGACCGCGCGCCTCACACACTCCTCGCTTTCTGTGAGGAATAACCCCCTAGACTGACCCCTTAATAGACCACCCGTATAAATAGGGTGAGGCGAGAAGGGGGATTCATTAGTTGACTGCCATCAATAACGTTTCACCATTCTCACGTTTTCTTCGCTTTATTCTCACCCTCGCCCTCACCCTCGGTGCAGTCAATCTCTCTTCATCTTCAGCATCTGCAGCTCCTGCAGCACCGGTCATTACAAGTCTTTCAACTCAGACGAGCGGTGCAACCCAGCAGGTCACAGTTAACTTCAACTACGGCGATGCCAGCACAGTTACTGGATTTAAATACTCTACAGATGGTGGATCGACATTCGATGAGTGTGATTCCAGCAAATGCAATTGGACTGCCGGAAATGCTTATGTCGTGATTCAAAAGATCAGCGGTGGCACTAGCTCAATGAGCAACGGCACGCGAGTAAATATCGTTCTTCGCGCCTGCGGCACCGGTTCTGGAAATACAGCTGGTACGGGTCTTTCAAACTGTAGCGGTAACTCTCGAACTATCGCCTACACAGTCGGTGTCACATCAACTCCGACAATCTCAACGAGCAGCACAGTTGCAAATGGCGCAACTAACCCCTCGATCACAATTACTAGCACCAACTTTGAGACCACTACAGCGCTCTCACTCTTTACCGTTGGCGTTGGCACAACAGGTTTGACAGCAAATGCAGCAACTTGGAATAGCGCATCATCGGTAACAATCGATTTCACTGGTACGGCAGCTGCTGGAACAATTACGATTCAGGCCTCTCTAAGCGCCTTCGCACCGACGACAACGACAGCATCGAATACCGTCTCTGTAACTGTTGCTGCAACTACTCCCGGTGCTCCAACCTCTGTTGATAGCTCAACAGTCACCGGCACAGATATTCGACTTACCTGGATTGCTCCAACCAACAATGGTGGAGCGTCGATTACTGATTACACCGTCCAATATAAAGTCGGAGTGGGTGGATCGTGGACAACATTTACATCCTCTGCCAGCACCAACCTCTATCGTTTAGTAACCGGACTTTCACCATCTACTACCTATTACTTTCAGGTCGCAGCTAGAAACTCAGTGGGTCTTGGAACGTACTCATCAGCATTTGGGCCTGTCACAACAGGTGCTGCGCCAACAGTTCCTGAGACACCTACTGCGGTGAGCGCAGGATCTGCAACAAGTAGCTCACTCAGTGTTTCTTGGACAGCTCCAACCAATAACGGTGGATCTTCAATTCTGGATTACACAATTCAGAAGTCAACGGATGGAACGACTTGGACCTCTGCGGCAACTGGAGCATCATCGCCCCACACAGTTACAGGTTTGAGCGCTTCAACTTCATATGTATTTCGCGTGGCAGCACGCAACTCAGTAGGGCTAGGTCCTTACTCAGATTCATCAACCGCTCTTTCAACTAGTGCAGCCTCATCACCACCTGCGCCAGAGCCAGAGCGAATCTATCCGCCGGTGATTACTTCGCTTTCCAAGCTCAAGGTCTGTGCTCGCGGCCACGACGAATTCATGATCCGCGGTGGAAACTTTAAAGATGCCACAGTCACAGTCGATGGGGTAGTAGTCACCGTTAAGGGCAAGTCCGATGGCGTCATCAACCTCTCCTTTGGTGAGACAACAGAGGGCATTAAGAAGATAACTGTGACCAATTCCGCGGGAAGCGCCACGGCAGAAGTTGAATTTAAGATGGTCGATAAGACCGCCTTTAAGGTCTTTGATATTCCATATATCTATAAGGGTGGAAGCTTCCTCTATCAATTTGAGGCATTTGGCGAGAACACCTTCCGCGTCACGGGCAATATGCCAGCAGGACTTGTTCTCAATTCCGAGACAGGTGAGATTTCAGGCATTCCAACAGAAGAAGGCAAGTTCAACTTCGTTCTCCATGCCGATGGCCTCTGTGGCAATGATGTCGATGTGATTAAGCTCGATGTGGATAAGGAAATCCCTAATGCGATCAGCTATCGCATTAAATTCACCAACAAGAAGTCGAAGAAGATCGCTGGAACTGCTCAATTTGAGCTCAATAAGTTCCTGAAGATGGTGAAGGAGATTTCACCTAAGCAGATTGAGCCAATCATCTATATCACCGGTGGCGCACCTGATAATGAGTCAGATCTTGACTCTCAGTCAGCAAAGGAGCGGAGAGACTCTCTCTGCGACATTATGTTGACCAATGAAATTATCGGCCAGACCATGCTTGGACTCTTTGATGGTGAAGAAGATGAGATTGAAATCTTTGTCTATTGGCCGGTGGTCAGATAATGAAGAAATTCACCTCAATTGCAGCCTCTGCTGCACTTCTCTTGATTTCACTTGTTGCAGTAATGCCAAGTGCAAATGCTTATGTGGGAACGCTGGAAAATGGCAATCTCGCCTACGCCCAATCAGAGTTCAATAAGGGCGAGGCATGTAATTACCTGCCGGGCTTTGAAAAGGGTTATGACGCGTGGCACTTTGTTCTCACAACTCGTGGGGCGACATTCCAGCAGGACACCCTCAATCCTCTTGCTGCTGTAAATCTCAATTTTGTCTTTATGCGACAAGATAACAGCCTCTTTACTATCCGCACGGGCGCATGGGTTCAGACCGGTAAGGGCGCTTATGTCTACACATTGGTCTCAGATCGCATCCGCATGGTGCAGGTGGGATCACTCGCCAAGATCAATGGAGTTGACTCCGGTATTCGCCTCTCACACACATGTCCAGGTTCTGGCACACCAACCAACATCGGTACTACAACTGTGAGCCCAACTCCAACAGCATCTCCAACACCGACGGCTTCTCCAACTCCAACAGCATCACCAACACCGACGGCTTCTCCAACTCCAACAGCATCACCAACACCGACGGCTTCTCCAACTCCAACAGTTTCACCAACGCCAACTTCTTCACCGACTGCCTCACCATCTCCTACTGCAAGCCCGAAGCCAACTGTTTCAGCGATCTCAATTCCAGGTAAGTACATCGGAACGCTAGAAAATGGCGATGGCGCACCAGCTGAGTCATCATTTAATAAGGGCGAGGCATGTAATTACCTACCTGGGTATGAGACCGGATATGACGCATGGCACTTTGTTCTTACAACTCGTGGTGCAACATTCCAGCAGAGTTCAACAAACCCCGCTGTCTCAGTAAACCTCAACTTTATTTTTAAGCGCACAGATGGCAGCACCTTTGTGATCAAGCAAGGTGCATGGGTTCAGACCGGTAAGGGCGCTTATGTCTACACCCTGACTAAAGATAAGAACACTATGGTTCAGGCCGGCTCCTATGCAGAGCTCAACCCATCACTTAACTCAGGAATGCGTCTTTCACATACCTGCCCAGGAAGTGGCGTTGCTGCCGCAGTAGTCTCACCAACACCCACACCGTCTCCATCACCAACTGCGACAAAGAGTGCATCTCCAACACCTTCGCCATCTGTTTCTCCGACACCTACACCTACACCAACTGCGACAAAGAGCGCAACACCAGCACCTTCTCCAACACCAACTGCGACAAAGAGCGCAACACCATCACCTTCGCCCACAGTTGCTTCATCGCCAACTCCGACAGCAACCCCATGTCCTTGTGACATTGTGATTACAAAGGTGAAGAAGGTTCTTCCAACTCCGAAGCCTTCTGTGCAGCCAATTCCTGTTGCGCCAACACCAACTCCAAAGGCAGAGCGGCCAACACCGACACCTTCGCCATCACCTAGTGCAACACCTGAATCTTCGACTTCACCAAAGGCGACACCGAATCCAAGTGGCTCACCAACTCCAACATATGAGCCACCGGTCTTGCCGACGATTCCACCTAGCGTTAATCCAGAGAAGATCATCTATCTCGATCCGCAAAAGCCAACAGAGATTGATCCGCAACAGAAGTTCCCTGAGCCACCTTCATCACCAGTTGTAATTACAGAAGAGCCTAAATATGGAACTCTGACTGAGAATCCCAACGGCACCTTTACCTACACTCCAAATGGTGAGAAGCCAGCTAATGAGGTAGTCGATCAAGCGACCTTCCAATACACAGCTCTCTCTGGAGCTACTGTGATTGTTCGTCAGGAGTTCCTCTTTGCTCAAGAAGGTGATGTGCCGAAGTTGATTCAAACTGGTTATGGTCCAGCAGGATTTTCTCTCAATGGCTATCTCATACTCTTACTTGTTGGAATTGTGAGTTCACTTGCTCTAATTCGCCGATCATGGAGAAAGGGGGAGAGCAATGCGTAAGAAGATATCAATCGTTACATCACTTGCCCTTGCCTTCTCAGCTATTGCATTTATCGCACCTCAAGGTGCGCAGGCAGAATGTAAGCCAACAAAGGCGACCGGTAAGACAGTTGGTTCAATCTCCATTGGGTCTACCTCTTCTTTGATTAAGCCATTTAACTATCCTGCTGGCGGCACGATGGAGCCACAGAAGACAACAAGCGTTGCTAGCCTTTCGGAGCGCCATATGCCGCTGAGCTCATCGGTGGGAACATCGGTAATTCTTTGGCATCGTGATTACCAAGGCTGTGTCCACCCTCTCAATACCTTTATGAGCAAGAAGGTGGGTGATACCTTCTCTATCACCGATGAGAATGGCGAGAGTAAGCGATATCGCCTCACAACAGTAGGGGTGATTAAGAAAGGTGAATATAAGAAGTCTTGGTTTACCCTGATCGGGCCACGCCAAATCGCTATGTTTACCTGCACAGGTGTGTTTAAATCAGGACACTATGAGAAGAATATGGTTTTCATCGCAGTTCCAGCGTAAGAACCAATCTGCCTTACTCGCCCTCGTCATCGCCTTCACTCTCTCTGCTCCACTATCAGCAGAAGCATCACGTAATGGAGTAGAAGAGCCGACAAATACTTTCACCGTGGGAATCTCATTCAAATTCGGTGAGGTTGAAGAGCTCTGTAGTGGCGCAATGCTCACCAGTACTCTCGTCATCACAGCTGGCCACTGCGCAATTAGCCCCACCGGAGTCAAAGGTAGCGACTACCTCTTTACAAAGCCTGGTGTACGTCTTGATGCTGCGATCGATCCTCGCATTGTGCAGCCGAAGGTCATAAAGATTATTACCGACCCTCAATTCTCAGCGCAGGATATTAATAATTTCAATGACATCGCATTCTTGCAATTGGATAAACCTTTTTATGTCGAGCGATATCTCAAATTAGCAACAGCTTCTGATCTCGCTCAACTCACCGCTCAATCACAAGTTGCAGGCTATGGATATGGCAAGGTCTATGAAAGTGGCGCCAATTACTCACTTTATCCACGAAGGTATCAACTTTCATGGGAAGGTATAGATTCCAATACAGTTCTTGCCAATACATTTACTGTCACGAGCCCTGTGGCAACTGCCTGCAAAGGCGATAGCGGAGGGCCGATCCTGGCCACATTGCCCAATGGAGGTGAACTCCTTGTTGGGGTTCTCAGCGGTGCAAGCGCGGTTGTCGACGGCTGTGGCACACCCGCCCCCGATGGCTCCTTCTACCTCCGGATGACCGCTGGCCACCCATTCCTGCCCCTCATTAAGAGCCTCTATGACCCGCTCACAGGGCGCGCACCGCTAGTTAAGACGACCATTAGGTGCAAGAAGGGGAGCGTGATCAAGAAGGTCACAGCGCTCAAGCCAGCCTGTCCCAAGGGCTATACCCGCCTCAAGTGAGGGCTGGTCGCGCTCGCTAAAAATATGGGCGTGTCGCAAGCCTTTCGGCAGGACAACTCTCTAGAAATGCTTTAGAGTTCCCACTATATATAGGGGTTAAAGCGTAAAAAACTTCCACTAATAGAGTTTCTAGTGTAGTTTTAGCAATTCCCCCCTATATGTAGTTGGATGGAAAACTCGCTATTTCGAGAAAGGACACGCCGGATGATCTGCCCATTTTGCCGCAACGACGACTCTCGCGTGATCGACTCTCGCCCGGTAGAAGAGGGCACACAGATCCGCCGTCGCCGCGAATGTCCTGAGTGTGGCCAGCGCTTCTCCACTCAAGAGGTCGCCCTCCTTAACATTATTAAGCGAAGCGGTGCGACCGAACCATTTAGCCGTGAGAAGGTCCTCGTGGGCGTCCGTAAGGCATGCCAGGGCCGGCCGGTAGATGAAGATGATCTAGTTCTCTTGGCCCAGCGCGTGGAGGAGACTCTGCGCGGCACTGGCCAAGCTGAGATTGAAGCTCATGAGGTTGGAATGGCGATCCTTGCGCCACTCCGAGAACTCGATGAGGTGGCTTACCTGCGATATGCCTCTGTCTATCGTAACTTTGCCTCCTTAGAAGATTTTGAAGGAGAGATCGCACTTCTCCGCGCTCTACCTTCAAATGCAAGTTCTAATAGCAGCACCCCTTCCTCCGCCAGCAAGAGAACAGAGAGTTCTGTAAAGAACTAGCTGTGCTTTTGCACCCCAAAACTAAATAAGCAGTGCAAGCAATACACACCAGAAAAACCAGAATATTCACATCAGAATAATTAAGAGAAGACGGGAAAATAAAATGTCAGATACGGTCATCAATCGACCATCATCGAAGGTTAAGGGCGGAAAAGGCTTAACCATCGAACGCATCTACACAAACGAGGGCATCCACCCATATGACGAGGTCACATGGGATCGCCGCGATGTTGTGCAGCAGAACTGGAAGACCGGCGAAGTTGTCTTTGAACAACGCGGCGTTGAGTTCCCAGATTTCTGGTCTGTCAATGCATCAACGATCGTTACAACAAAGTACTTCCGTGGCGCAGTCGGTGCTGAGAACCGTGAGTGGTCTCTCAAGCAGGTAATCGATCGCGTGGTCCTCACATATGTGAAGGCAGGAAAAGAGCACGGTTACTTTGCAACAGATAATGATGCAACAATCTTTGAGCACGAGCTCACACATATGCTCTTGCATCAGATCTTCTCATTCAACTCACCAGTCTGGTTCAACGTGGGAACAGCAGCTCCTCAGCAGGTATCTGCATGCTTCATCCTCTCTGTTGACGACACAATGGATTCAATCCTTAACTGGTACCGCGAAGAGGGAATGATCTTTAAGGGCGGTTCTGGTGCCGGTCTTAACCTTTCACGTATTCGTTCATCGAAGGAACTTCTCAAGTCAGGTGGAACAGCTTCTGGTCCTGTTTCATTTATGCGTGGTGCTGATGCATCTGCAGGAACAATCAAATCTGGTGGCGCAACCCGTCGCGCTGCAAAGATGGTTGTCCTCGATGTGGATCACCCAGATATCGAAGAATTTATCGAGACAAAGGTCTCTGAAGAGCAGAAGATTCGCGCACTCCGCGATGCTGGCTTCGATATGGACCTCGGCGGTAAGGACATCATCTCTGTTCAGTATCAGAACGCTAATAACTCAGTCCGTGTTTCAGATGAGTTTATGCGCGCATATGAGAACGGCACAGAGTTCGGTCTCAAGGCACGTTCAACTGGTGAAGTAATTGAGACAACAGATGCTCGCAAGCTCTTCCGCAAGATGGCAGAGGCTGCATGGGCATGTGCTGATCCTGGAATCCAGTATGACGACACCATCAATGATTGGCATACAAACCCAGAGTCAGGTCGCATCAATGCATCTAACCCTTGCTCTGAGTACATGTCACTTGATAACTCATCATGTAACTTGGCATCACTTAACTTGATGAAGTTCCTCAAGGCAGATGGATCATTTGATTCAAAGACATTTAGCAAGGCAGCAGAGATGATCATCACTGCGATGGATATCTCAATCTGCTTCGCAGACTTCCCAACTGAGGCTATTGGTGTCACAACACGTGCGTATCGTCAGCTCGGTATCGGTTATGCAAACCTCGGTGCGCTCCTCATGGCGTCAGGCCTTGCCTATGACTCAGAGGGTGGTCGCGCACTTGCTGGTGCAATCACATCACTTATGTCAGGTATTACCTACAAGCGCTCAGCAGAGCTTGCTGGCATCGTAGGTCCATACGAAGGCTTCGCACCAAACGCTGCAGCACATGCACGTGTCATGCGTAAGCACGCTGCTGCATCATCTGCTGCAAAGCAGGAGACCACACTCGATATCGATGTATGGGCAGAGGCGAATAAGGCATGGGATTCATGTCTTGCAATCGGTGATAAGAATGGTTGGCGCAATGCGCAGATCTCAGTTCTTGCACCTACAGGAACTATCGGTCTGATGATGGATTGCGATACAACAGGTATCGAGCCTGACTTCTCACTCGTAAAGTTTAAGAAGCTCGTCGGTGGCGGTTCAATGCAGATTGTGAACCAGACAGTTCCACAGGCTCTCCGCAAGCTTGGTTATGCAGAGGAGACAATCGAGGCAATTGTTGAGTTCATCGCAGCAAATGGCCACGTCATCGATGCTCCAGGACTTAAGCAGGAGCACTACGACGTATTCGATTGCGCACTCGGTGCACGATCAATTGCTCCAATGGGCCACGTCCGCATGATGGCTGCATGCCAGCCATTCCTCTCAGGCGCTATCTCAAAGACAGTTAACCTTCCTGAGGATGCAACTGTGGAAGAGGTTGAAGAGGTCTACTACCAGGGATGGAAGCTCGGCCTCAAGGCGCTCGCTGTCTATCGCGATAACTGCAAGGTTGGTCAGCCACTCTCAGACGGTAAGGCGAAGAAGAAGGATGTCGAGGTTGTAGAGGTTGCAAAGCCTGTACGTCAGCGCCTTCCTAAGTCACGCCCTGCAACAACTACCTCATTCTCAGTAGGTGGCGCAGAGGGTTACATGACAGCTGGAGCATATGAAGATGGTCGCCTCGGTGAGGTCTTCTTGAAGCTCGGTAAGCAGGGTTCAACTCTTGCAGGTGTGATGGATGCATTCTCAATCGCAGTATCGATCGGTCTTCAATACGGTGTACCGCTAGAGACATTCGTTGAGAAGTTCACAAACCTTCGCTTCGAGCCAGCAGGTATGACAGATGATAAGGACATCCGCATGGCACAGTCCATGATGGATTACATCTTCCGTCGCCTCGCACTCGATTACCTTCCATTTGAACAGCGTTCAGCAATGGGTCTCTACACAGTCGCAGAGCGCGAAGCAGCACTCAACAATGGTGGCGAGTATGCACCTGTTGCGAGTGTTGATACCCCAAAAGCACCTGTAGCTGCGGCGGCGCCTGCGGTTGCAAAGGCTGAGGTCACAATTGAGGCGAAGCCGGTAGCAGCAGCTGCGGCACCAGCACCAACAATTGGATCTTCATCTGATCTCCTTGAATCAATGGGAATCAAATCAGATGCACCGCTCTGTATGACATGTGGCGTGAAGATGCGTATGTCAGGTGCATGCTTCGTATGTGAAGGTTGCGGCAACACATCAGGTTGCAGCTAAAACTTATCCAACCCCGTTAAAGAACCCCGTCTGATATTCAGGCGGGGTTCTTTATTGCTTAAAGTAGTTTCATTTTCCATAGAATTTTATTGAATTCTCATTGAAGGTGAGAGTAGCCTTTCCAATGAAAGAACCGCTCTTGAACTTGATTCACATCAATTCCAAGAGCGGCTCGATCACTCCCTGTGTTAGGAAGTATCTGAACGCCCGTCGTTTCCGCGGCGGGCGTTCCTAATTTTTATCTATAGCAATTTTGATAGAAGAATTAGTTTGCCAATCGCAGAAACGAGCGAGAGCCATTCAATTACATTCATAACTCCTCCCTTCTCTACTCTGACGGCGGGCGCCGCAGAGAGATTCGGGCTTCACAAGCAGTGACGGATCCGAATGAGAAGTGAGTGGGAGCGAGGTGAAAATAGGAGGAATTGGCGGTGAAAATCCGATTAATTTCCTTGGTTGTGGATAGATCTGAGTGGTTCAATTTCTCTTATGAATAGATCATCAGTTGAATCTTTTGGCGTTGACACCATCCCAGAGAGTGAGCGGCGCGCAAAGCCTTCGAGTATCGTGCCGATCTTCTTAGGCTCCAATATGGCGCTCTCGGTGATGGTCTTTGGTTGGCTCGCAGTTCTCTATGGCCTTAGCTGGTGGCAATCTGTTTCGGCAATCCTCGTTGGCACAGTAGTTGCCGCCCTCTTTGTCTCATCCTCTGCCCTTCTTGGATGGAGCGGTGCTACCAATAACTCAGTTGCATCAGGTGCGATATTTGGCGTGAGAGGGCGATTGATCGCATCCTTTGTTGGCCTCTTGCTCTGTATTCAATATGTGGCGCTGACAATCTGGACTGGGGGAGAGATCATCTCATCAGGCTGGGCGCGCATTACCAGCGGCGAAGTAACAGATGGCCTCCTTGTAATCGGCTATCTCGTCATCGCCATTGCAACAGTGGCATTTGCCATCCTTGGTTATCGCTATCTCGTAAAGCTCAATAACTTTATCGTCTATGCGATGTATGCGCTGGCGCTGCTCTCGATCATCGCACTCAGTGGCTCCTTTGACTTTAACTATGCGGGAGCACCTGATCAATATGCACTGGGAACATTCTGGCCTACCTGGTTCCTGGCGGTCTTGACCTGTGGCGCTGCAGGTCCAGTCTCACTCGTCACTCAGACTGGCGATTGGACTCGTTATGTCTCATCGGCGGCATCTCGGATGGAGATTGTCCGGAATTCCTTTATCGCAATGTCGATAGGTCTTGCAGTTCCTACGCTCTTCGGCGCCTTTATCGCAGTTGCTGCCTTTGATGAAGATTCATTTGTCGCCGGGTATGTGGCAGGTGCTCCAACGTGGTTACTGATTCCACTTCTCTTGATCGGCTTTATCGGCTCACTCGGCCAAGGTTCAGTCAATCTCTACTCCATGGGCCTTGATATGGATGCGATCTTGCCAAGGCTCACGCGTCTGCAATCAACCTTGGTTGTCTCAGGTATTGCAACGGGCTTGGTATTTCTTGGAAAGTTTGCCTATGACGCAGAAGCTGCTGTGACTAATGCATGTCTCTTCCTCACAGCGCTAGGAACCGCGTGGATTGCAATCTCCTTAAGCGGTTATATCCGGATGGGTGGCCAATTTAGGAAGGAAGATCTCCAGGTCTTCAATCGTCGTGGAAGTGGCGGCATCTACTGGTATCAAGCTGGGTGGAATATCAGAGCAACGATCGCTTGGGTGGCGGGAAGTATCTGCGGCATCCTCGGCATCTCAAGCGTTGATTACACCGGACCGATTGCTAACGCCCTCGGTGGGGTCGATGTCAGCATCGTGGCGCCAGCTCTAGTCGGCATCACCCTCTACTGGCTCCTCGATCGCCGCCCAGTACGCCTGTGATTCGTAGAATCAGGTAATAGGCAATATCCTTAAGCCATTGTTATCGGGGTCGATGTAATTTCGAACCGGCGGTTATAGTCCGCGACCCGCACGCAGCCAGTGTGCGGTTGACTCAGTGAAATTCTGAGACCGACGGTTAAAGTCCGGATGAGAGATAACGATTGGGCGGTGAGCGGTGCCATTGTTGGCCCAGCTCTCTCGCTTGCTTGTGCATACCCCGATAACTCGTGTCACACCAAACGAGGAAGGGGAAGAGATGCTCGATATCGATAGCGCCTATGCCAATCTCGTGCGCCTTTCCACCGCTCACCTCGGTCGCACCGCACCCAACCCCAATGTCTCAGCTGCGATCTATAGCTCGGCAGGTGAATTGATTTCTGAGGGCGCCCATCACCCAGAGAGCGCACCCGATCATGCTGAAGTAGTTGCACTTAAGAAGGCTGGTCAGGCAGCGCGCGGTGGCACGATGGTTATCTCGCTAGAGCCGTGTAACCACACAGGAAAAACCGGCCCGTGCGTTGATGCGATTATCGATGCCGGTATCTCGAAGGTCATCTATGCAGTGAAAGATCCCAACCCAATTGCTGCTGGGGGAGCAGAGCGCCTGAGTAGCGCAGGAATTAGCGTTGAATTTATTGCAGATCAAAGACTTCACGATATTCAAGGGGCATGGCTCCATCGCATCATAACCGGACGTCCTTACTTCATTTGGAAGATTGCCACCACCCTCGATGGAAGAGTTGCTGCAGCAGATGGCACATCGCAGTGGATCTCATCGCAAGAATCACGCGAAGATGTTCAATTACTGCGCTCACAATCTGATGCGATCTTAATCGGCACTGGCACCGCACTTGTCGATAATCCCACCTTGCGTCCACGTATTGATGGGGCGAAGGCTCCGATTCGAATTGTGATGGGAAGTCGCGATATTCCAGCGGAGTTTAATCTCAATGACGGCAAGAGCCAGAGTATCTTTATTAAGAGCCACGATGTCGAAGATCTCCTGAAAGGGCTCGATTACATCCCTGTGAATCAAGTACTGGTTGAGGCAGGTCCAACTCTTGGCAGCGCGCTCTTTGCAGCAGGGATTATCGATGAGGTAGTTCTCTACCAAGGGGCGAAGGTCTTGGGAAGCGGCAGAAGTTGGTTAGAAGATATTGGCGTGAACACAATTGCCGATGCGAGAAATTTAGAACTTATCTCGATTGAGCAGATAGGTGTTGATGTGAAGAGCAGATATAGAGTGGAGGAGCGCTGATGTTTACCGGATTAGTCTCTGAGGTTGGCAAAGTCACCGAAATTACTCGCGGAGAGAGCTCATCTGTTCTCACTATCTGCGCACCTGCCCTCACACCATCACTGGGCCTTGGTGATTCGATTGCAGTCAACGGCACCTGTCTTACCGCAACCTCACTCACTGCAGATTCCTTCACCGCAGATGTGATGGTTCAAACTTTGTCCCTTACCTCACTTGGAAAACTTGAAGTGGGCTCGCCTGTCAACCTCGAACTTGCCGCTCAGATGGATATGCGGATGGGTGGCCATATCGTGCAGGGCCATGTCGATGGCGTTGCCACCGTTATCTCCCGCACCCCAGGTGAGAAGTGGGAGCAGTTCATCATTCAAGTTCCAGTAGATCTCTCGCGCTATATCGTCAATCAAGGTTCAATCTGTGTCGACGGGGTCTCTCTTACAGTAGGTGAGATCAACGATGAGAATAACCAAGTAACGCTCTGGTTGATTCCTGAGACTTTGGCGAAGACCAATCTCTCTCAGAGATCCTCGGGAGATATCGTCAATATCGAAGTCGATATCTTGGCTAAGTATGTGGAGCGACTGATCTCAAAGGGCGGTAAGAAGTAATGAGTATTAAAGCTGCCCTTGAAGATTTTGCCGCTGGCAAATTTTTAATCGTTACCGATAATGAATCACGAGAGAACGAGGGTGATCTCATCGTGTTGGCAGACAAGGTCACTGTTGAGCAGACCGCCTTTATGGTCCGCCACACCACCGGCATTCTCTGTGTTGCAATCGATCGAGCAACAGCGCGCAGATTAGAGCTTCCGATGATGTTTGAGAGCAATCAAGATAAGCGAAAGACCGCATTTACCGTCTCTATCGATCTGGCAGAGGGCGTGACAACTGGTGTGAGCGCAGCAGAGCGCACTGCAACGGTAAGAGCCCTTGCAGATAAGAAATCAATTGCCTCTTCTTTTATTCGACCAGGACATATCTTTCCGCTTATTGCCCATCAGGATGGATTGGCAGCTCGTGGTGGCCATACTGAGGCTGGAATTGCACTTGCCCAACTTGTGGGGGCAGCACCGGCTGCTCTGCTCTCTGAGATTGTTAACGATGATGGCTCTATGGCTCGTGGCCAATCGCTGCGCGACTTTGCCGAGGAGCATCAGATAAAGATGATTACCATCGATGAGCTCACTGAGTATTGGCAGGAGAATTACCAAGCAACTCGCGCTCTAGTAGAACTCAATTGGAGCACCGTTCCACTTCCAGAAGGCTCATGGGAGCTTGCAACATATCCAGCGCTGAAAGCGCGCGATCATGTGATTGCACGATTTGGTGAGGCTGAATCCGCACCTCTCATCCGTGTTCACTCAGAGTGCTTCACCGGTGATGTGCTCGGCTCTCTGCGCTGTGATTGTGGTGAGCAGTTAGCCCTTTCAAAGGCGAAGATTGCAGCCCATGGCTTTGGCTACATCATCTACATCCGTGACCATGAGGGACGCGGTGTTGGTCTAGCTGAGAAGTTAAAGGCCTACCAACTCCAAGATTCAGGGCTCGACACAGTGGAGGCTAATCTCAAACTTGGCCACCCGATCGATGCTCGTGATTGGGGCGATGTCATTGAGATCCTCCACACCTTACAGGTGAGCGAGTTAACGCTTCTGACCAATAACCCAGAGAAGGTGAAGGCGCTACGAGATGGTGGGTTCACCGTCACCCAAGAGAACCTTGCCGCAACTATCCATCAATTTAATAAGAAATATATCGAGACCAAACGAGCAAAGCTCGGACACGAAAGAGAGAATGCATAATGGCCGGACACGCACCTGAGATTGCAATCACCAAGCACCCTAAAGCGAAGGTTGCCATCATCTCCTCCTCATGGCATTTAGATATCTGCGATGCGCTGATCGCAGGTGCTCGGCGCGCACTTGAAGCAGCAGATGTGAAGAAGATTGAGGTCTTCTATGTTCCAGGCTCCTTTGAGATTCCACTTGCTGCTCAGAAGGCATTTGAAGATGGTTTTGATGCAGTTGTTGCAGTGGGCTTGGTGCTCAAAGGTGAGACCCCGCACTTTGATTATGTCTGCCAAGGTGTCACACAAGGTGTGATGGATGTGCAGTTGAAGTTCTCAAAGCCAATCGGCTATGGCGTATTGATGTGTAATGATCTTGAGCAGGCAATCGCTCGCTCAGGTGTTGAAGGAAGTAAGGAAGATAAGGGCTATGACAGCGCGATTGCTGCCCTTGCCTTCCTTTAATCTCTCTTTCGCCAGTTTAATTAAATATAAGTTAATTACAGTAAATAAAAGTAAATTGAATGAGATAAAAGAGATTTAAGGTAGATGGTATGAAGATAGCTCTGATGGGGTGCTCAGGTTCTGGAAAGAGCACATTTGCTCGAAGGTTAGAGCGCGAGCTCGGCTATCCCGCAATTGAGCTCGATAGCTACTTCCATCAGAGAGATTGGGTTCCTACAGAGACACCACGTTTTATATCAGAGGTTGAGAGCGCTCTTATCGAAGCAGAGAAGAGCTCAGGTGGTTGGATTGTCGATGGCAACTACTTGAGCAAATTAGGTGAGTTGGTAGTGGGATCTGCCGATCTTGTTATCTGGTTCCATCTTCCTAAGTCCGTTGTGATGGGCAGAATAATCAAGAGATCGCTCAAGCGCGCCATTACACAGGAAGAGCTCTGGAATGGAAATAGAGAGAAGCTTCGAAATCTCTTCAAGCGCGATCCCGAGGAGAACGTGATTGCGTGGGCCTGGACTCAATATGGCGCATATGTCCAGACGCTCTCTGAGATGGCAGCAAAGGCTCCAGCTGATCAATTGTGGTTAGAGATCAGAAATAACTCTGATTTAGATAATGCGTTGAGCTATCTTCTGGCCAATAACCTCTGAGAAAGAGTTGGTTTTAGGCAACAAGGAGAGAGCGCTTAGAAAGTCCCATCCAGAAACCTTCGATGAGGGTCTCAGGGGCTGCATCGATATCGCTTCCAGCACCTAGTGCGACAAAGAGCGGGGTGAAATGCTCAACGGTGGGATGGGCGTATTGCACAGCAGGTGCAAGGTCTTTATAGGCGGCAAGTGAATCGATATCCCCTTTAGCGAGTTGCTCTTTCGCCCATGAATCAAATTCCGATGACCAACCAGGCGCCTTTGCATCAATCGACCAATCGCGCAGGTATGGAAGTCCGTGGGTCATAAAACCTGAGCCGATGATGAGAACGCCTTCATCACGTAGGGGAGCAAGGCGTCTGCCAATCTCAATTAACTTTCCTGGATCAGAAGTTGGCATCGACATTTGCAAGACAGGAATATCGTGATCTGGATACATCACACGCAATGGAACCCATGCGCCATGATCGAGGCCGCGCTGCGATTGATGGAGCGGCTCTGACTTAGGCATCATCGCAGCGATGCGGGTGGCAAGTGCGGTCGCATCAGGGGTCTCATAGGTCATCTCGAAGAACTTCTGAGCAAAGCCACCGAAGTCATAGACCAGCGGGGTTCCTGCGTGGGGGCTGGTGATTGCAATTGGTGCTGACTCCCAGTGGGCTGAGATGATCAAGATCGCCTGTGGCTTACCGAATCGAGTGGTGATGCCAGCAAGCTCTGAGCTCCAGATGGGGTCATCGAGCAGGAGCGGGGCGCCATGGCCGATATAGAGAGCGGGCATCTTTTCCATGAGATGAGGATAGCAGAAGTAGTTGAAATTTCAACTACATTAGATTGGCAGTGGGGGCGGGTAAGGTTGCTGGCATGAGTGAGCTCTCGGCCCAGGTGCGGGCGGCGTTAGATGCCGCGGTCTCGGCTATCGGCGGAAAGCCACGTGAGGGGCAGATTGAGATGGCAGAGGCGGTGGCCAATGCCCTCACCGATCGCCACCACTTGATGGTGCAGGCGGGAACTGGAACTGGAAAGTCGCTGGCATATCTGATCCCAGCTCTGGTGCATGGGCGAAAAGTTTTGGTAGCAACAGCGACCCTTGCCTTGCAGCGCCAATTGGTGGAGCGCGATCTGCCCGCTGTTGTTCCAGCGCTGGAGAAGCAGTTAGGTCGAGAGATTTCCTATGCAATCTATAAGGGCGTGGGAAATTACATCTGTCTTGCCAAGATGAATTCAGAGGAGCCAGATCCTGATGGGGAACTCCTCCTTGAGGCATCGTATTTAGAGAAAGATGCAAAGCGACTCCATGCCTGGGCGCGCAGTAAAGGCGTCTCAGGAGATCGCGATGATGCACCTGAGGTTGATCGGAGAGTATGGGCAGCAAACTCACTCTCAGGTCGTGAATGTGTGGGAGCAGATTCATGTGCTTATGGATCACAGTGTTTTGCAGCGAAGGCGAAGTTAAAGGCGCAAGATGCAGATGTGGTTGTCACCAACCACACCTTGCTTGCAATTGAAATTGTCGATAACCATCCAATCTTGCCAGAGCGCGATGCAGTCATCCTCGATGAGGCCCATGAGTTTATGGATCGCACCACCCAAGCTGTCACCGAAGAGTTGACCTCTGCTCGCGTGCAAAGAGCTGCTGCCATGGCCCGTAAATATGCGCCAGGTAAGCTCGCTGAGGCCTTTACCAATGCCGCCGACTCTTTCCATGATGCGATGAACGACTATGGCGATGATGTGAAAGGCGATTTCAGCAAGCAAGGAAGGTTGGAGGAGATTCCGCAATCTCTCGAACATCCCGTGCGGAAGGTGAAAGAAAGCGCCACCGCACTTGTTCAATCACTTGGTTCTGATGAAGAGATTCTTGAGCCAGATGCGTTGGCAGAGCGGGCTCGCGTTAAAGGTGCGGTGCAGGAGATTGCAACGACCGCTGGAAAATTACTCAAGATGGGCGACTCTCATGTGCTCTGGTATGAACCAACATTCTCAACTCTCTATCTGGCACCACTGTCGGTCTCACATGTCTTACGTAGCAACCTCCTTACCCAGAGCCCGGTGATTGCTACCTCTGCAACGCTCACCGTTGGCAATGGCTTTGATGCGATGGCAAAGAGCATCGGCTTTATCGTTGGTGATGAAGCTGATGAAGAAGTCGGCAGCGATGAGATTGATCCTGCAAATGTGCAATTCCTCGATGTTGGTTCACCCTTTGACTTTGCCAATCAAGGAATGCTCTATCTACCTAAGCATCTACCAGAGCCAACTCGTGATGGCACATCACCACAAGTTCTCGAAGAGTTAGGTGAGTTGATTGATGCCGCCGGCGGGCGCACCTTGGCGCTCTTTAGTTCCTGGCGCGGGGTTGAGGCAGCTGATGCCCATCTTCGAAATGTTCTCAAAGAGCGACCAATCTCCATCATCACTCAGAAGCGCGGTGATGCAGTGGCGCCACTGGTTGAACGTTTTGCTCGCGATGAGACCTCAGTACTTCTAGGAACAATGTCGCTCTGGCAGGGCGTTGATGTTCCAGGTAATTCATGCATCTTGGTTGTGATCGATCGCCTTCCCTTCCCGCGTCCTGATGAACCAGTTCTCGCTGCGCGCTCTGCCCTCGCTGACACCGCAGGCGGTAGTGGATTTATGCAGGTCTCAGTTCCACGAGCTGCCTTACTTCTTGCCCAGGGGGCCGGTCGCTTGATCCGCAGTATCGATGATCGAGGCGTTGTTGCGATTATGGACTCTCGAATCGTCACCAAGCGCTATGGAAGTGTCCTACTTAACTCGATGCCACCGCTCTGGCGTACCAACGATAAAGAGGTGGTCCGGACTTCACTGAGCAGACTTGCAGCGAGCATGGAATCATTGGGCCATGCCAAAGATTGAGACTGACACTCTCGCCGAGCACCGTGATTGGCGCCGTAGCCAATTAATCGATGCGGCGGCTGCAATCGCCCTTGAATCAGGGGGAGAGGCTGTCACTGTGGCAGCGGTGGCAGCGCGGGCAGGACTTTCGCGCACCTCTGTCTATGAGTACTTTGCCAGCAGCGCAGATTTAGCTGCAGATCTCGTCATTGAAGAGTTGAAGAACTTTGCCGAAGAGCTCGCTGAGATCTCAGAGAAGGCAGATACACCGTTAGAGGCGATTGATCTCTGGATCGGTGGCTCACTCACCTATATTGCAGATGGTCGCCACTTGCTTGCTAAGGCGCTTAATGCAATTGATCTTCCACGCAATCGCAGCGCTGCTATCGGTGCTGCCCACGGCGCCCTCCTTGCTCCACTTCGCACGCATCTTGCGGCAATTGGAGTAAGAGATATCGCCTTTGCGCTCACACTTATTCAGAGCACAACTGATGGAGCTACGAAGAGAATTGAAAGCGGCGACGATGCAGAGCTCGTTATCCGAACAACTCGCGAGTTCTGCATCGCCGGCCTGCAAGCGCTTGCGCGCTAACTACCTTCTTCTTACGGTTCTTACTTCACCTTAATGGTGATGGTGCTCTTGAGAGCGCCCCACATATCTTGCTTAGCTGGAGCAGTTGCGATGATGACGCAATTGCCCTTGACCTCAACGAGGTTGAGCTCAACGCGACATCTCTTTGAATTGGATTTGTAGGTAACAGCCTCACCGAAGTTGCTCTCAGCTGGAAGTGGTTTGGTCTTGCCCTTTGCGATCACAACAGACTTGAGCGCAATCTTCTGCACACCTGGGGTGAGAAGGAATGGGAAGTTGGCGCGAGCTGCCTCGAACTTACTATCGCCAGCAGTTGCTGTGTTGAGAGCACAGACACCTGCACCCTTAAGTGCTGTGATGGTGCCATTTTGGAAAGAGCACTCCGGCGTTGCTGAACTGATTGTGACTGGAAGTCCTGAGGTTGATGTGGCAACGATCTTTGCCGGTGTTTGATAAGCGAGATTTACTGGCACGTTCTTCATCAGCGGCTTACCGTTGAGCGTAAGGGAGATGGCATCTACTGCAAGAAGTGATGGCGCAGAGGTTGCTTCCGCAAATGAGATCTTCATATAAGTATCCTCTGAGCGATCTGCAGTTGCGAGGTGATCGAGGCGGAAAAAGAGTCCACACTCACTCTTGCTGCAATCAACCGGTCCTTGCTTGCCATTGAACTGTGCTTTGAGAGTGAATGAGATATTGCCCTTTGGAGAAGTAGTTCCTTGCATGCCAGATGCGCTGACCCAGAGGAGGTCGAGGCAATTTGCTGGACGATCACCTGCAACTGCAGGGGCAGCACATTGCTGAATATAGAGACCTGATTTGGTAGGAAAGTTTGTGAAGCCGCCATTGATGACCGCACCTTCTGGCTTGAGGTTTACCAGAGGCTGGCTCGACCAGGTGAAAGTTGCTGCTTGAGCAGGAGTGACTGTTGCAAAGGATGCAAAAGCGTAGATTGCGGTGATCAGTAATGCAGTTACCTTCTTCATCGTGTGATCTCTTCTCTTATCGATTGGGAGTTATATCTGGTTTTTTGACTACTTGATTGTGATGGGGAGAAATATGTCGTGGCTGCGATCGCCTTCATGGAGGTGATCTGACCTCACCGTCACCGCACATCGCACCTTTCGACAATCGAAAGATCCAATCTTGCGAGTAATGGCAACGGTCTCGGTGAAGCGACCACCTGGTTTGAAGGGAATAGCTAGGCCCACTCCATAAGGAGGTGGATTAGATGAGATCCAGTAGGAGGCCTCACCAGTTCCGCTCTTATTGACTCCACCGCCGCAAGGAGATGGAAGTTCGCCCTTCTTTGGTATTACGCAGTAGGCGAGATAGATTCCAACTGTCTCATCAAAACCTCTACCGACTACTTTGATCTTCATCTCTTTGGTGAACTTTGATTGTGAGATGGTGATTGTTGAGCCGTTGGCACCTTTTGCTGAGACGCCCTTGGTGGTGACTGCATGAGATGGAGCGGCGATGGTTGCGAGCAGGGCGATAACCAGAGTTAGCGATGCGCACACTTTGCGGAACATATGCATAGATTAGGCAGAGCCTGAGAAAGCTTTATCCGACAACACATGGCGCGATGTCGGAAAGTTCTCTGCCAGAATCAGCGCTATGAGATTGAGCCTTCGAGGGTATGCAGCGGTAACTGTTGTGCTAGTCACAGCTCTTACACTCACTGGATGTTCACAGAAAGCCAGCTCGGCGATAGAGATCTCACCCAGTGATGTGGTGACAGCTCGAGTCGAGAGCGCGCAGAGTCCGCTCTATAACCGAGTGGTTGCATTGGCAAATGGATCTGCTGAAATCATCGACTCTCTCGGCTTGAAAAAGATTTTGATTGGTCGAGATATTGCCAGCACAGAGCCTGCGCTTGAATCTATTCCAATTGTTACATCTGGCCACCAAGTAGTTGCTGAGAAGATCATCGCCATCAAACCAGATCTAGTGATTATCGATTCATCGGTCGGTCCATCGCAGGCGATTGAAACGTTGAAGAAATCTGGAATCAGAGTTGTCGCTATCACTGAGATCTGGAAGGTTGGTGAAATCACCGCCAAGGTCAGGCAGATTGCGCAGCTACTTGGCGTTGAGGCAACCGGAGAGGCGCTAGCGAGCGAGATCGACAAGACCATTAAGAGCGCATCTACTCAAGTTGAGGGAGCACCACGTGTTCTCTTCCTCTACCTCCGTGGTGGTAATTCAATCTATCTCGTCGGTGGAAAGGGATCGGGAGCTGACTCTCTCCTTCAAGCTATCGGGGCAATTGATGTTGGTGCGACCAACGATTCTCAACCCTTTACACCACTGACTGCAGAATCGCTGATTGCACTTAAGCCAGAGATTCTCTTGGTGATGACCAAGGGATTGGCATCGGTTGGGGGAGTTTCAGGTTTGATTGAACTTCCTGGCGTTGTCCAAACCCCTGCAGGTAAGAGTGGTCGAGTGATCTCGGTTGATGATTCACTCCTTCTCTCATTTGGAGCTCGCACGCCATCCCTTCTAGGTCAGATGGCGATTGCGCTCAATGAGGTGAGAAAGTGATGGGGGTGAAGGCGCGGAGAATTCTCCTCGTTGCCATTCTTCTCTTCATCGTCGCCTTCTCGCTCTTTGCCCTCAGTATTGGCAGCGCGCACGTAGATCAAGTTTGGCGCTATATCTTCAACCCGTCACTGCAAGGAGCAGGCCAGCAGATCATCTGGGATATCCGTTTTCCACGAGTTTTGGCATCACTTCTCGTGGGAATGGCGCTTGGCGTGGCCGGTGCGCTCTCACAATCTGCAACTAATAATCCGTTGGCAGATCCATCGATTCTTGGAACATCTGCTGGCGCATCTCTTGGTGCAACGATTGCAGTTGTTCTCAATCTCGCATCAATCGGAACGATCAGCGCGACAATCGCTGCAACTATCGGCGCTCTCTTGGCCAGTATTGCAACATTTGCTCTCTCGAGGTCTCTTCTGCAACTTGTCATTGTTGGTATTGCAACATCAGCGCTTCTGAGCGCACTCTCTGGCCTTCTTATCTCGGTAGCAGATAAGCCAGAGGCGCGCTCTATCTCATTCTGGTCACTTGGTTCGCTCTCCTTGGCGACGATGGATACGGTGAAGCAGATTGCACCGGTAATTCTCATAGCATCTATCGCAGGTTGGTATTACTCGCAGAAGATGGATCTCTTCGCACTCGGTGATCGCCAGATCCGTCACTTGGGGCAGAATCCAAAGCGGATGCGCTTGATTGCATTCATCATTATTTCTGTACTCATAGCAACGGCCGTCAGCGCGGTGGGCTCCATCGCCTTCTTAGCCCTTGCTGCCCCTCACATCACTCGCTATCTCATCGGCCCACTCAACCGCCCATTGATGATTGGCTCTGCCGTGATTGGTGGAGGGCTTCTGCTTTTAGCTGACACTGCAGCACGCACCATCGCCCCACCACTGGAGCTTCCGATTGGGTTGATTACCTCGATCATTGGTGCACCTATCTTGATTGCTGTATTGCGTCGTGGATCGGAGGTCTGGCGATGATTGAGTGTCGGCAGATCACGTTGCGCTATCGCGATCGGGTAGTCCTTCACGATTTCTCTACCGCTATCACAACAGGCACCATCGCTGCCATCGTTGGCGCAAATGGCGTTGGTAAATCAACGCTCCTTGCTGCTATCGCAGGTGATATTGCGCCGAGCTCTGGCGTAATTGAAGTTGGCGGCCGTGATGTGACAACGCTTAACGTTAAGGAATTAGCGCAGCTTCGAAGCCTTGCCCAACAGAGCCATAACTACTGGCTCTCTTACACAACCCAAGAAATAGTGGTCCTTGGTTATGAATCGATTGAGGCTGCACGCGTTGAGCGCTATATCGAAAAACTACGCATTGATAAGTATCTCAATCAGCCCATCACAACCTTATCTGGCGGTCAGTTGCAACGAGTTGAGATAGCGCGGGCACTTATTGCAGATGTCCCACTTGTCTTGCTCGATGAGCCATTAGCTTCGCAAGATCTCGATTCAATTCAATCTATTCGAGAGTTGCTTATTGAAGAGAGAGCGCAAGGGCGAACAATTCTCTTAGTGGCCCATGCTAGAGGCGAAGATCTCTCGTGGTGTGATCAGATGATTGAGATTAGATAGCGCGCTCAATCGCATCTTCAGCGGCAAGTCGAAGGGCGGGCCAACTCTGAGCAAAACTTGGATGCAGCGCCATTCGCTCCACATCGTCGAAATCAACCCACCTCACCTCATGTGATTCATCGTTGAGTTCATGGCCTTCTAGACGATTACTTGCGATTGCAATCACGGTGGAGTAGCTCCAACTTCCATGATCATCGGTGAAGGTTGTCAGGGGCGTGACATCATCTGGATTGATACCGGTCTCTTCAATCGCTTCACGGAGGGCTGCCTCAACAATCGTCTCGTGAGAATCTCGAGCGCCTCCCGGAATACCCCATGTGTCACCGTTATGGACCCAAGGTGCTCGATGTTGGAGGAAGATCGCACGATTTCTAATTAAGAGAATCCCGGCAGCGCCATTCTTGCCCCAATGTTTGGAGCCACAGGTGCATTCAATCCACCCATCACCATCGCGCGCTGCCATGTTCCTAGAGTTCCATATTTATCCACAGTTGTCTTGATGGGGCAGTAGTGGGGTGAGATTAAAACTTAGCCTGCCGGCATGAAAGAAATCCTGATTACTGCGCTCACCATTACTCTCATCAGCGCACCTACCTCATCGGCACAAGAGTGCGTCAAGAAAGCATGTATTGAGGTCTATACCCAAGATGGCCATATCGTTATTGAAGGTCGTAAGGGCAAGGGCGCTCCATCTACTGCGACAAAGGCTGCGCAACCGCCAAAGAAGAGTGCAACTACAAAGCCAACTACAAAGCCAACTACAAAGCCAACTACAAAGCCATCCGTAAAGTCGAGTGTGAAAGCCACGCCTATACCGCCAATCACACCACCTGTGAAGAAGAGTGCGCAGAGTGCTCCCTCGAAGAAAGCTTCATCTAAACCATCTGCTAAACCATCTGCTAAACCTTCCGCTAAACCTACGTTGAAAGTTACGAGGCAACCAGTTGTGCAGGAGAGTGGAGCGAGTGAGAGTTCGCTCTACGACAAATTGGTGGAGTCACTGCCCACAGCTGGCATCTCCTATCAACCTTCATTCTCGCCACTTGTGAAGACGCCAGTCTATTTCTGGTCTGATATTCCAACTCTTGTCACAAAGAAGGTGGAGATCGTTGGTGAGTTGGTTGAGGTCAGGCTTCGTCCGACCTTTATCTGGCATTACGGTGATGGCGTTATCTATTTAACGCGCAATGTGGGCGCCCCATATCCCGATGGCCAAATACAACACACCTACTCCAAACCAGGTCACTACCTCATTGAGTTGATTACCCGTTGGGATGGTGAGTTCACCATCGACGGCATCTCTACTCGTATTCCGGGCGAGATCACCACTGTCTCTGTCCTTCCCATCACCGTTGTTACCGCACCTATCCGCTTTATGAATTGAGAGATTATGCCGACCCTAACTTCAGCCCACGACCTCATCACCGCAGTTCCATTTCTGATCGGTTTTCAGCCGAGTGACTCGATTGTGATTATCTCCGTTAAAGATGATGCGATTGGCCTTGCGATGCGAATCGATATTCCGCAGCAACTCGATAGCCAAGCCATTGAGCTACTTGTCCACCACTTAGTCAGAGAGGAGGCAGATGCCGCTCTCCTTGTGGCATATATGCCAGATCATCGCGATGATGGAGATTCACTTCTGATTTCACTTGGCGCCGGAATACTTCAAGCAGGCGTTGATATTCAAGAGTCAATTGTGATTCGCTCAGGTCGCTATCGCTCCATTATCTGTCGTGATGAAGAGTGTTGCCCGGATGGCGGAATCTCATTACCTGCAATAGAGGATTCTGAGATAGCAGCAGAGCATGTGGTAGCGGGTATTCCGATGCCTTATAACGATATCTCTGAGTTAATTGAGACGCTCGCACCAGAACCTTCATCACTTGATCCTGATTGGCTACATCTTGTGAAGAATTTCGCCTTCGATGAAGAAGCCGTTGATGTGGGGGCGCTACGTCGCGATGGGGTTGAGACGATGGATCTGTTAACTGATCACTATCGCTATGGAAGAGGCGCATCGGATCGGGTCTTGGTGGCGCGGATGATTGGGCGGATGAGCGATGTGCAGGTGCGGGACTACGCACTTGGCATTCACGACGAAGATACCTTTGATCTCTACCTAACGATGTGGCGGGAGTTATTACGCCTTGCGCCACCTGGCTTTGTTGCACCGATCGCCTGCATCGTCGCTGCGATGGCCTATGAAAGTGGTGATGGAGCGCTGGCACAGAAGGCGCTCGATCGCGCAATTGATGATGGTGAGAACTATCCACTTGCCGCATTGCTTCGCCGAGTCTTCAACGCTGGCTGGCCGCCGCAATCCTTTGCGCAGATGCGGGGCGAGCTTCACCCCAAGGTGGTCGCTGCCATCTTCGAAGATCTCTGAGGTCGCCTTGTGAATGTCAGGGTGAAAGATAGGCGATAGTGGTGGGGGCCCTTGATGGGTTAGAATCAGTGCAGGTCATGAGTTTCGACATCAAGCCCCGGCTAGTCGAGCGGCAACCCTCCACCGCGGTGGGGTGCTCCGGGTGACGACCAGGTAGGTGCTGATGGCATCTGCAAGTGCGTGAAGGAAGTTGTCATGAGTAGAACCCCCAATCACAGCGTGACTGGCGCCTGGCTAGAAGGCGATGATCCAGGTGAGCGCCAATTTATCAAGATCGGTTATCTCCTTCTGGAAAATGGTGAGGTCCTTCCCGATATCACTATCGCTTATCAAACCTGGGGTGAGCTCAACGCCAATAAAGATAATGCGATTTTGATCAACCATGCGATGACCGGATGGTCAGATGTTCCGGCATGGTGGCCACAGATGGTTGGACCTGGTCTTCCTTTTGATACCGATAAATACTTTATCGTCTGTCCAAATGTCATCGGTGGTTGTCAGGGATCAACTGGCCCATCGAGTATTGCTCCAGATGGAAAGCGTTATGGTTCACGTTTTCCGATTATCAGTATTCGTGACATGGTCAATGCAGAAGTTGCATTTAGTGACGCGCTTGGAATTGAGAAGTATCTCCTCGCAGTGGGTCCATCTCTCGGTGGAATGCGATCGCTGGAGTGGTCGATTCAATTACCAGATCGCGTTGGCGCAATCTGCACCATCGGCTCATCTGCTGTGGCAACGGGCGATCAAATCGGAACGGCATCGATTCAGATTCGAGCAATTAAATCTGATCCCCACTTCAATAAAGGTGATTACTACGAACAAGAACGAGGTCCAGTTGAGGGGATGGGAATTGCGCGAAGGATCGCCCATCTGACCTATCGCACCGAATCTGAAATGGATGTTCGCTTTGGTCGCCAGCTCCAGGGAGATGAGACTGGGCGATATGCCGTTGAGTCATACCTCGACCATCAGGCGGCAAAACTTGCCAAGCGATTTGATGCCAATACCTATATCGCCTTGACCGATGCGATGAACTCCCATGATGTGGGGCGTGAACGTGGGGGAGTCGTGGAGGCGCTCCAATCCATCTCGGTGCCGGTGGTGGTGGTCTCAATCGATACCGACCGCCTCTTCCCGCCTCGCCTCCAGGCTGAAATCGCCGATCTCGTCCCCACGGCTGAGCCTTTAATCTCCATTAACTCTGATTTTGGCCACGATGGCTTCCTCGTTGAGGCTGAATCTGTGGGGGCGGCAATCCGCCACGCCCTGGCTATCGCGCAAAAACCACGCTGAAAAGCGATTTTCCTCTGGGTATAATATGCCTATCACTTCGAGCAGTTCGAGATAGAAAGTCTCGAGATTAGTTCGAAAAAACCAAAGGACAATTGTGGCTGTATTTAGTGCGCTCAAAAACAAGGCAAAGGCGAAGAAGGCCGTAGCTAAGAAGGCAACTCCAGCAAAGAAGGCTGCACCGGCTAAGAAAGCGGTAGCGAAGAAAGCTGTGGCGAAGAAGGCAGCGCCAGTTAAGAAGGTTGCGGCGAAGAAGTCAGTTGCTAAGAAGGCATCTCCCGCGAAGAAGGCAGCGCCAGTTAAGAAGGTCGCCGCAAAGCCTGCAAAAGTTGAGTTGAAGAAAGATCTCTCTGCCAAGGAAGTTCAGCAGTTAGTAGATCTTAAGCATGCAGTCGAGCGCCAGAAGGAGCTCCTTGCCACTCTTGAAGCTGCCGGCATCACCAACATTAATAAGATTGTAAAGAAGGAGTTCCAGCCTCTCGTCCTTGAGGCTCGTGCGCTCGCTCTCTCAATTCCACTCGATACCGAGAAGGCTCGCAAGGCAGGTCTTGGTGGTCCCAACCGTATTCTCTCCAAGGCACAACTTGCTCTCATCGCACCTGCGCCAGAGCCAGTCAAGGAAGATGCTGCACCATCTGGCAAAGTTGAGAAGGCCGTTGTCCTTGATGAAGATGGCAATGAGATTGTTGTTGAAGAAGTTGAGCTAGAAGATGTTGATACTCTCATTGCAGAAGCTGCCGAGATTATCGATGCTGAAGGCGAAGGCGCCAAGACTCGCGTCGTTGATGTAACCGAAGAGACAAGTAAGTTTGAAGAGGGTTCATTCCTCTTGCTCGACTCTGAATCAGATGATGATGAAGAGGATAAGAACGAGCGCGAGAAGCATAAGAAAGACCTCAAGAATATCCATATGATTATTGAGGCGATCAACGCGAAGAACCAGGGTCGTGAAGTTGCTGCAAAGCACAATATCGATCAGGCTGAAGCGAAGGCTCTGACTTTTAAGCAGATTCAGCAGATGTTTGCGATGAATACCTTCACTGATAAGTCAGCCAAGTTAATTACCGAGGCGGTCAATCAGGGATACCTTAAGAATCTCGAAGATCTCCAATACTTCTTCGCAGAGCAAGAGCGTTTCGTTCAGACAGAGATCAAGCGCCTCCCACCAGAGCAGACAGTTCTCACCGCCGGTGCAACAGCAGACCCAGTGAAGGATTACCTCAAGCAGATCGGCCGCGTTGCTCTCCTTAATGCAGAGCTGGAAGTGGAGCTTGCAACTCGCGTTGAGGCAGGTCTCTTTGCAGAAGAGAAGCTTGCGACAGAGAAGAAGCTCGATAAGAAGCTCAAGCGTGAGCTTGAATGGATTGTGGAAGATGGAAAGCGAGCAAAGAACCACCTCCTTGAGGCAAACCTTCGCCTCGTGGTCTCACTTGCAAAGCGCTATACCGGTCGTGGAATGTTGTTCTTGGATCTGATCCAAGAAGGAAACCTCGGTCTTATCCGCGCAGTTGAGAAGTTCGACTACACCAAGGGTTATAAGTTCTCTACCTATGCAACATGGTGGATCCGTCAGGCTATTACTCGCGCGATGGCAGATCAGGCCCGCACGATCCGTATCCCAGTTCACATGGTTGAAGTTATTAACAAGTTGGCACGTGTTCAGCGCCAGATGCTCCAAGATCTAGGACGCGAACCGACCCCTGAGGAGCTCGCAAAAGAGCTCGATATGACGCCAGAGAAGGTTGTTGAAGTTCAGAAGTATGGTCGCGAACCAATCTCGCTACACACACCACTGGGTGAAGAGGGAGATTCAGAGTTTGGAGATCTCATCGAAGACTCTGAGGCGATCAAGCCAGAAGAGTCGGTGACCTTCACAATCTTGCAGGAGCAGTTGATGCAGGTCCTTGGCGGCCTCACAAGCCGTGAAGCGGATGTTATTAAGGCTCGTTATGGTCTTACCGATGGTCAGCCAAAGACCCTTGATGAGATCGGAAAGGTTCATGGCGTTACCCGTGAACGTATTCGCCAGATTGAGTCAAAGACAATGTCAAAGCTGCGCCACCCATCTCGCTCACAGGCCCTTCGCGACTACCTCGACTAAACCCAACGGCAGATAAATGACCGATAACGTCAAGGCATTTGTTAATCCAAAGAGCGGATCTATTCGCATCACAGGAACGGTCGACTTTGTCGATGCCGAAGGAAATATCACTAGCACGGTTGAGAACCCAAAGTTCTGCGGTTGTGGTCTCTCGAAGGAGAAGCCGTTATGCGACGGGTCGCACAAAGTGATAACCCAAATTTAATTGAGATTTCATATTACTGATCTCATGGATAACTCAACCAGAAAGCCATCGAGAGTATTTGCACTTTACTCAGTTGTATTCGCGCTCTTCACTTCGCTCTTGTTGGCACCCACCAATATTCAAAAGGCGATAGCTGCATATACATTTAGCTCACATACCTTCACCTCTTGTGGCATCGCAGGTCCTTCAGGTCCAACTCTCGCACAATGCACATCTGCATATTCCACAGGTTGGGATGAGAATTCGAGCAACTTCAACGTAAGTTCGGGAATCCAGTATTGGACCGTCCCTTCAACGGGGCGCTACTACATAGATGCATATGGTGCCGGAGGTGGAGGAAATCTGGGAGGAGGAGGAGCCCGGATTGCCGATACATTTGATTTGACCGAAGGTGAAGTAATTCGAATATTGGTTGGCCAAAAACCATTAGTAAATGCAACAAATGCAAATGCCGGTGGCGGTGGAACATTTGTTATTCGGACGCCATACAATTCCAATGGATCTATCTTGATTATCGCCGGAGGCGGCGGTGGAACGGAATCAGGAGCGAGCCAAAATTCAGTGGCTCATGCATCAATTAGCACCTCTGGAAATAACGGAAGCGGAACGGTTTCTTCAATTGGTAGTGGATCTGGCGGAACTTCTGGAAATGGCGGAGGAACTGCAAGCGCACAGAATGCTGGCGGGGGTGGTGGAGGATTCTTCACAGATGGAACCAGCAATACCTATTGGGAAAATGCTGGAGGTTTCGCGTTTATCAATGGAGGTGCGGGCGCTCCAGCCGGAGCGACGTATTCCGCAGGTTCAATTGCCGGAGGATTTGGAGGTGGAGGAGCTGCTGCTGGTAAAGGCTTTGGTGGCGGTGCTGGTGGCGGTGGCGGTTACTCAGGTGGCGGTGGCGGAGATAACGCTGGAGGTGCGTCGGGCGGTGGCGGAGGCTCCTATTTCGCAAATGGTCTCAACATCAATCGAGTATTGACTGTAGACGCAATTGCGGAGAATACAAGTGGGTACGTCACAATCACACAACTTGCTCCGCCGACGCTCACGCTTTCAATAGCGGGCTCCGTTACTCAAGTTTCAAAAGGTCAGGTGATTACTCTTTCCGCTGCAATCGACCAATCAGGCTCAGTGACATTCTTTGCCAATGGAAAGAGAATTGCAGGTTGTATTGGTTTAATTGCTGCCGCCGGATCCAAAACGTGTAGTTGGAAACCAACCGTGCAGAGGCAGGTCCAAATTACTGCTGTACTAGTTCAAAGCGGATCTGTCGTTGCGAGGAACCAATTGAATGTGAGTGCAAAAAAGAGAACGGGCCTCCGCTAATCGCGAAAGCCCGCCCTATTGATTCTTAAAATTACTTAGTTTCGACCAAACGATCTGTCTCATCTTGGATTTTGACTGCAACCTGTGAGAGCTTCTCGGCATACTCCTTGCCATGGTGAGCGCAGAACATCAGCTCTCCACCTGTGGCTAGAACAGCGCGGACATATGCCTGTGCGCCGCAACGATCACAGCGGTCTAGGGCATTGAGTGGTGTGGATTCGAGTAGTACTTGCTCGGTCATCGCTCTCTCCGTTCAGTCGTTCCCTTGGTATCTCTCTTATAAGAGAATCAGAGGGTAGTAAGACCCTCTGACATAGGAACATCATGCCAGTTCCTTTTATTCCTCGCCCGCTTAAATTCCTTAAAATCTCATGTATTTACCGCCTTCAATCACTATATGAGACGTCTCACGGCGCGCTTAAGTGATTGCAAATGGTTCGCGGGCTAATCTTGCCCACCGTGACTGCTAATGATGAGTTGAATTTTGACGCTCCAGCCGAAGAGAAGAATAGCTATACCGCTAAGGATCTAGCGGTCCTTGAGGGGCTCGATGCTGTTCGTAAGCGCCCTGGTATGTATATCGGCTCGACCGACTCTCGCGGCCTCATGCACTGCCTCTGGGAGATTATCGATAACGCAGTCGATGAATCCCTTGCTGGCCATTGCAAGAAGATTGAGATCAACCTTGAAGCCGATGGCTCAGTTGAGGTCCATGATGATGGTCGCGGTATTCCCGTTGATAAGGAGCCGAAGACCGGCCTCACTGGCGTTGAAGTTGTCATGACCAAGCTCCATGCCGGTGGAAAGTTCGGCGGTGGATCTTATGCAGCATCTGGCGGCCTCCACGGCGTGGGTGCATCTGTTGTGAACGCGCTTGCAGAGCGCCTCGATGTTGAGGTCGATCGCAACGGCAAGATTTACTGGATGTCATTTAAGCGCGGAGTTCCTGGAATCTTCGATGGCGATGGACCAAAGGCAGAATTTACGGAGCAATCAGGTCTTCGCATCATTGGAAAGATTTCATCGAAGGTCACTGGTACTCGTGTCAAGTGGTGGTCTGACCGTCAGATCTTCCTCAAGGATGCCTCTCTTGATATTGAAGATATCTATGCTCGTGCACGCCAGACCTCTTTCCTAGTCCCAGGTCTCTCATTAACTGTTAACGACAACCGGACAAAAGAGAAGACGACCCAGACTTTCTATCACAAAGGTGGAATCTCTGAGTACTGCGATTTCCTCCAGCCAGATCAACCTGTTGGCGATGTCATTCGCATCTATGGAACTGGCCATTATCAAGAGACTGTTCCAGTTCTCGACGATAAGGGACATATGGTCTCTACCGAGGTAGAGCGCGATATGGAAGTTGATATCGCAATGAAGTGGGGAACTGGCTTTGACTCCACGATTCGCTCATTCGTCAACATCATTGCAACTCCTAAGGGCGGAACACACCTTCAGGGATTTGAACGCGCTATCACTAAATCATTTAATGAGGCGATGCGCAGCGCTGGTATCTTGAAGAAGAATGAGGCAGATGTCATCAAAGATGACGTGATGGAGGGTATTACCGCTGTTGTGACAGTTCGTATGTCTGAGCCTCAATTCGAAGGCCAGACCAAGGAAGTCCTTGGAACTGCTGCTGCTACCAAGATTGTCAGCCAAGTTGTTGCCGACAAGTTGAAGGAGTTCTTCGCCACAACCCGTCGCATCGATAAGTCCAATGGCAAGTTGATTATGGAGAAGGTAGCTGGCGCATCCCGCACACGCATTAGCGCCCGCGCACATAAGGACCTGCAGCGCCGTAAGAACGCGCTTGAGTCATCATCGCTTCCAACGAAACTCTCTGATTGCCGATCAGAGGATGTCACTCGCACCGAACTCTTTATCGTTGAGGGAGATTCTGCCCTCGGCACCACAAAGGCTGCTCGTAACTCTGAGTTCCAGGCAATCCTTCCTATCCGCGGAAAGATTTTGAATGTGCAGAAGGCATCGCTTTCACAGATGCTCGATGACAAGGAATGTGGATCAATCATTCAGGTAATCGGCGCAGGCTCTGGAAAATCATTTGAACTCGATGATGCTCGCTATGGTCGCGTGATCTTGATGTCAGATGCTGATGTTGATGGCGCCCATATCCGCTGCCTCCTTCTTACCTTGATGTATCGCTATATGCGTCCACTCATTGATGCTGGTCGAGTCTTTGCTGCTATTCCACCACTTCATCGTATTGAAGTGATGGGCGGCGGCGGAAAGAAGGGAACCTTCCTTTATACATACTCAGATGATGAGATGAAGAAGGTAACGGCAGAGCTATCTAAGCAGGGTAAGCGCTGGAAAGAACCTATTCAGCGCTATAAAGGCCTTGGTGAGATGGATGCAGATCAGCTCCGTGAGACCACCATGGATCCTGATGTCCGCACGCTACGTCGCATCACAGTGAAGGATGCAGCAGCAGCGGAGGCGATGTTTGAACTCCTTATGGGTTCAGATGTTGCACCTCGTAAGGAATTTATCGCCAATGCTGAGATTGATAGAGATTCAATCGACGCTTAAGAGCGTTTAAAACCAGTGGGGCACCGAGGGTTGGTGCCCTTTACTGTTTTCTTCACCTTGCCCTTAACGCAACTAATGCTCTTGAGGGAGTTAGCCTTCTTTGTTGCTGTGGGGGTGGGGGTAGGTGTTGGAGTGATCTTCTTCTCCTGTAAGAATTTCACACTCAATTGAGGGGTTGAGTAATGGAAGCCTGAGGCATTGAGGGTGAGCATTCCGGTATTGGGATTCTCATTAATCACAGTGGTGACCAGGTTTGGGCTGCCATCTTCTGATGCGATCTCAACTCGGGCAGAGATTGGCGCTGAACTAAATCCATAGATGCACCGCGCAACATCTGATCTCATCGAGAGGACATACTGACCGGTGAGGAGCTTGCCCTCGGTGTCGTAGTGAGGTGCTCCAACGGTGTAGTCGAGAGTTTCGCGCTCAACGTTCCAGCTCGGTGCGCCTGAGCTAAAGACAGCTGCATTACTTGAGACTATTCCGGCAAATTTATTCTTGGCACACTCGCGCATCTTCTGTGATGGCTCATCGGTGATTGCCCGAACATTCCAAGCAGTCTTCATTGCATAGGGCTTATCTTGTAAGAAAGGGATCCAATCTTGGAACTCTTTAATTGCTCGAGTGCCGGCAGAGCCTGCTCCGACCTTAAGGATTCGAGTATCTAAGTTCTTGGTAGTAAATCCATCCATGGAGCGAGTTGTTCCACCAGTACCTGATGGGTATTTAGCTTTCATCCACTCAGGAGTATCAGACCACTTGATATAGCCACCAACTTCAGGAACACGCATCGCCTTGGCCGAGATAGTGACCACGCTTGCGCCATTTGCCTTCTCAATAAAAGAGATGGAAGGGTCAACTACGCGACCGTTAAGCCAAGGTGAGATCGGACGTTCAAAGCGCATCGTGATGGAGTAGGTGACATCGAGCGGGAAGGAGCGCTTCTGTGCACAGGTCGTTGTGTCATTCATAAAGCACCCGGCATCTTTAGCAAGTCCACCGCCTACTCCAACGCCTCCTGTGCCACGGGGAACAAGTTTCATCTTGGGGTCTTGATAATTACCTTGAATCTCTTTCACCGGCTGAAGATGGACAAAGAGCTGGCCGAAGAATTTATTCCAATCATTGATCTGAGTAGAAACGCTAGGAATCGGCATGCCACCTTTAACACCGGCAAGGAGAAGATACTCATCGCTGATATTTGTATTGGTGCCGGTTAAAGTCCAGGAGCTGGCTTGGCCTCCATCTGGAATTCCAAGAAGTGGATCTCCCTTAAATTCTCCCTGCGGATTCCAGAGCCGTTTCACCGCACCTGTGATTTGAGTGCCATCTGCAAGGGTGGCATTGACTGATTCAACGCAATTTATTGTGATCAGATTTGTGCAAGGGGAGAAGATTGAGGTCACGCTGTAGTGGTAGTCCGGAATCTGGCAGTTGGGATCTGCGGCAGATTCACAGATGATTGTTCGCCACGAGTCGTAGTTATCCTCTGATTTAGCATTTCCAGCTTCGAGCAAGCTGGTGCCGAAGTAATCGGTCTCAATGAAGTCCACGCCTATCCAACCACCAGAGGCTGGGTGCTCCATCTCAACTAGTTCAGCCAGTTCATTGCCATAGGCAGGAGATGTTGCAATCAACATTCCAAAGCAGGTCAGGAGGGCGAGAAGTCTCTTCATAGTGGGTTAACCGTAGTAGGGGGCCCTATTTATGCGCGAGGGGAGATTAGTCAGAGATGGTCATGGTTAATCGATGGAGACGAGATCGAAGTACTCGTCCTTCCAAATATCTTCATCGCCATCGGGCAAGAGAATTACCCGCTCTGGCTTGAGCGCTTGGACGGCGCCTTCATCGTGAGAGACCATGACTACCGAACCTTGATACTCAGAGAGGGCTCCGAGGATCTCTTCACGTGATGCTGGATCAAGGTTATTCGTTGGCTCATCAAGGAGTAGAACATTCGCACCTGAGACCACAATGGTGGCTAGTGCGAGGCGGGTTCGCTCACCGCCAGAGAGAACCTTGACGGGTTTATGAACATCATCGCCGGCAAAGAGGAATGATCCAAGGACATTGCGAGCCTCAGGCTCGCGGATATCTGTGGTTGCAGACATCATGTTCTCGAGGATGGTTCGTTCAAAGTCGAGCGATTCATGCTCCTGGGCGTAGTAGCCAATCTTGAGGCCATGGCCATGTTCGACCTTGCCGGTATCTGATTCAAGTTCACCAGCCAAGATGCGAAGCAGCGTTGTCTTTCCAGCTCCATTGAGTCCAAGGATGACAACGCGAGAGCCCTTATCGATAACACATGAGACATCGGTAAAGATTTCTAGAGAGCCATAGTTCTTGGAGAGCTCTTCACCAGAGAGTGGAGTCTTGCCACAGGGTGCTGGGGTTGGGAAACGAAGCTTTGCCACCTTATCGGCGACGCGAACATCTTCCAGAGATGATCGTAACTTCTCTGCTCGACGGAGCATTCCTTGAGCTGCAGTTGCCTTCGATGCCTTAGCGCGCATCTTCTCACCCTGCTTCTGCAAAATCTCAGCGCGCTTTTCAGCGTTAGCGCGCTCTTTCTTACGGCGGTGCTCATCTGCTTCTCGCTGAATCAGATACTGCTTCCACCCCATGTTATAGACATCGATCACATTACGATTGGCATCGATATAGAAGACTTTATTGACGACAGTTTCGATGAGATTAACATCGTGAGAGATGATGACCAGGCCGCCGGCATAGTTGGTGAGGTAGTTACGCAGCCAAATAATTGAGTCAGCATCAAGGTGGTTTGTTGGCTCATCGAGCAGGAGAGTTTCAGCTCCTGAAAAGAGGATGCGAGCGAGTTCAATACGGCGACGCTGACCACCGGAGAGAGTTGCAATTTCATTATGGAAGACATCTTCCGAGACGCCAAGAGATGATGCGATTGCCTCAGCCTCAGAGGTTGCGGCATAACCACCTGCTGCATTGAACTCAGCATCGACTCGCGTGTAACGCTCGAGCGCTTTTTCTAATTCTTCACCTTCGGTGGTGGAGAGCTCATGCTCAACTGCGGTCATTCGACGAGCAATCTCATCGAGGTTTCGAGCAGAGAGGATGCGATCGATTGCTGTGCCCTGATCCTCTCCAGTTCGTGGATCCTGGGGGAGGTAGCCAATCTTGCCGGTGCGCTGAACGCCGCCACCGGCAGGAAGAGTCTCTCCTGCAAGCACCTTGGCGAGCGTTGATTTTCCAGCGCCATTGCGCCCCACAAAGCCGACTCGGTCTCCGCTATTGACGCGGATATTGACGCCACTGACAAGAAGGCGGGCGCCGGCGCGTAGTTCTAAGGCAGATGTTGAAATCATTTGGCCTATCTTCCCACAGTATTCCGTTGAAGCTGCAATCGCCTTAAACTCACTCCATGCTCAGCGCTATCGCGATCGCCATCTCTCTTCTGACATTGGCCCTTGTTCTTTATCAGATTCGCATTCTCAAGCCAGTCAATGAGAAGTTGATTAAGTTGGTCGCACCAGAGCGAGATGTTCGTAAGTTGATCAAGGGCGTTGAGGTATCTAACCGTGAGAACTATCGCCAAAGTGAGTTCTATGCCCAGCTCCTCAATCTCCTGAACCTCACTGCGCCTATCCCGGCAACTCGCAGCTGGGCTGCCTCACCTGATCTCTTACTCACTCTCTTTCATCAGGGAGAGATAAGCCAGCCAAAGACAATCGTGGATCTCGGCTCAGGCATGTCGACTCTCGTTCTGGCAAAGAGCGCGCCGAGTGGAAAGATTTATAGCATCGATAACTCTGCTGAATATGCGGCAAAGACTCAACAGGTGCTCGATAGCCATGGTGTGAAAAATGTTGAGGTGAGAGTTGCACCGTTAACGCCACATAGCAGTGGCGTTGATTGGTATGAGAAGAGCAAGCTAGCCGATATCAGTGAAATCGACTTACTCTTTATCGATGGCCCACCAGGTTCGAAAAATCCACAAGCGCGCCATCCAGCAATCGATGAGTGCATTGGAAAGCTCTCACCTCGAGCAATTATCGTGATCGATGATGTGGGGAGAGAAGGTGAGCGAGCGATGGCAGATGAGTTTGCTCGCAGACTTCCGACACATAGCCTTGAATACCTCGACCATGAAAAGGGCACAGCTCTACTACGTCCGCTTTAATGAACGATTCACATCCTCGGTTTACGTGAGAGTGATTGTGATTAAGCAGTTGCGATGCGAGTACGACGTGGAACTGCATATGCCTTTGAGACTGCAGTGAGTTCATCAGAGACCTGCTTACGCATCGCCTCTTCAGATTTAAGGAGAGTAGTCAGGGCAGCGATTGTCGCCTTGAGCTCCTTTGACTCGGTCTCAAGTTCAAGTTTGCTCATCTTGGTCAGACGGCGAAGTGGCATATCGAGGATGTAAGTTGCCTGCTCTTCATTGAGCTTAAAGCCCTTGATGAGCGCCTCTTTTGCAGCAGCTGCATCATCTGAGCCGCGGATAATCTTGATGACCTTGTCGATATCGATAATTGCCTTGAGCAGACCATCAACGAGGGAGAGGCGATCTTCCGCCTTCGCCTTACGGAATTCACTACGACGGCGAACAACTTCAATGCGGTGATCGATAAAGACCTGCAAGAGCTCCTTAAGACCAAGGGTCTGTGGGCGGCCCTTCACAAGAGCAACGGCGTTGATAGCAAAGCCATCTTCCATCGGTGTGAGCTTATAGAGCTGCTCAAGAACTGCCTCGGGCTCAAAGCCATTCTTCAACTCAATGACAACGTTGGTGCCTGTCTGGCCATCGGTGAGATCGACGATATCTGAGATTCCTTGAATCTTCTTCGCCTTTGCAAGATCTGCAATACGTTCAACGACCTTCTCTGGCCCGATATTAAATGGAAGCTCCTTGATGACGATTCCCATCTTGCGAGAAGTCACCTTGCTAATCTCAACTGTGGCGCGGACCTTAAATGATCCCTTACCTGTTGCATATGCTTCTCGAATACCTTCCACGCCTACGAGCTCGCCGCCGGTTGGAAAGTCAGGACCTGGGACATGCTTCATCAATTGATTGAGCGTCGCCTTTGGATTGTCGATCAAGAACTTAGTTGCAGCAATTACCTCACCGAGGTTATGGGGAGCCATATTGGTCGCCATGCCCACTGCAATTCCAGATGAACCGTTGACGAGAAGATTAGGAAATGCTGCGGGCAGAACGAGTGGCTCTTGGAGCTGGCCATCGTAGTTAGGGCCGAAGTCAACAGTGTTCTCATCTGATTCAGCGACCATAGTCATGGCAGCAGCTGCCAGGCGAGCTTCGGTATAGCGCATCGCAGCAGGTCCAGCATCGAGCGAGCCAAAGTTTCCATGGCCATCGATGAGTGGAAGCTGCATTGAGAAAGATTGGGCCATGCGCACAAGTGCGTCATAGATTGCTGAGTCACCGTGTGGGTGCAACTTACCCATCACTTCACCGACTACACGAGCAGATTTCACATGGCCACGATCTGGTCTAAGACCCATATCTGCCATCTGGTGGAGGATGCGGCGGTGAACCGGCTTAAGTCCATCGCGGGCATCCGGAAGTGCTCGAGAGTAGATAACTGAGTACGCGTATTCGAGGAATGATTCAGACATCTCAGATGAGACATCGATATCGACGATCTTGCCTGGGAACTCTCCTGGCTTTGGACCGGTCGCTTTACCTTTTGCGGCCTTAGTAGTTGCCGCGGCTTTCTTCGTTGCCATGGCGCGTATTCTGCCGTGAGAAGGGGTTAAATGACGGTACCTACACGCGGACGGGCGCCAACGATTGCAACACATCGGGCGGCAACTGCAGCTCCAGCCTCAAGACCGTGCTGCATATTCTTTGTCAGGGCGTAATGAGCGATAAAACCTGCAGCAAATGAGTCGCCCGCACCAGTTGTATCAACGACTTCAGTTGAAAGCGCTGGGGTCGAGACGAGGATTGATCCACGAGCCTTGCCGATAGCACCTTGGGAGCCGCGTTTGATAACAACACTCTCACACATCTCAAGGAGAATCTCCATCGCTTTGAGTGGATCGGTCTCACCGGTGAGATAGATCGCCTCCTCTTCATTGAGAAGGATGCAATCCATCATGGCAATCCATGACTTCACCTCATCGAGTGGGACCTCCATCATTCCACCGACCGATGCAGGATCAAAGAAGAGTGGAAGTCCTGCCTGCTTGATTTTCTCAATCATCGCCAATACGCCAGGGCGGGAGAGGGGATCAAGTGGTGAGTAACCTGAGAGGTAGACAGCATTGAAGTCATCTAGCGGTGGCAGATCGCTCAACTTCAAACCAGAGTTTGCGCCGTTATCCGGAAACATGGTGCGCTCACCAGTGGGATCTACGAGAACAACTACTACACCAGATGAGCCCTTATCGACCATGAGATTTTGGTGGCGCACACCAAGTGCATCAAATTCACTCATGAGGGCAGAGCCAGCAGCATCATCTCCCACATGGCCAACGATGGTGGCTCGGGCATCTGTGCGGGTGAGCCAAGATGCGACATTTCCAGCTGCGCCACCACCATGAGTTGAAATCTTTGATGGAGTATCGCTGCCGTAATTGATCTTATCTGGCATCACTGCAATCTTGGTGATGACATCGAGCATCACATCACCAATGCAGAGAACGCGAGCAGTCATTTTTCGGTAACTGCCTTACTTCTTCTTCAACTTCTTATTGAGATTGTTGGTAGCAACTGCAATATCGGCGGCAAGGGCTGAGTTTGATTTGATGATATCGATATTCACCTTCAGCGATTCACCCTCTGATGCTGTGTGGAAATGCTCAAGGAGATATGGGGTGACATATTTGCCGTGGATACCTGCCTTATCGGCGCCTTCTAATCCGCTCTTCAAGATGGCATCGTGACGTACTCGATCCATCTCTTTTTCAACTGGGTTTGCAACGACCAATCCATTATTGGTCTTGAGGCCGACTCGTTCATTGATAATTGCAGCAATTTCTTCCGCGCTATCCACCTGATGTTCGATGGTGAAGCCAGAGTCGGTGAGATAGAAGCCAGGGAATTTCTTAGTCTTATAACCAACTACTCCGATGGCGAGAGTCTCAAGGCGCTCAAGAGTTGCTGAGACATCGAGAATTGATTTCACGCCAGCACAGACGATGGTGATATCTAATTGGGAGAGAGCTGTGAGATCGGCTGACTCATCAAAGGTTTCGTGGGCACCACGGTGAACTCCTCCGAGTCCACCTGTTGCGAAAACGTTGATGCCAGCAAGAACTGCCAGGTGGGCAGTGGCTGCGACAGTGGTAGCTGCAGACTTACCCGATGCAGCAACAATTGCAAGATCTCGACTTGAGGCCTTTGCAATATCGTCACGGTTTGCAATATCAACGAGCTGGCTATCGGTTAATCCAATATGTACTACGCCATCGAGCACTGCGATCGTTGCAGGGACTGCGCCACGGGAGCGAACGATCTCTTCGACTTCACGGGCAACGGTGAGATTGGAGGGACGAGGTAGGCCGTGGCTGATGATTGTTGATTCAAGTGCGACGATCGGCTTACCGGTTGCAAGTGCATCTGCAACCTCAGGAGATGGCGTGAAATGTAGCTCTGACATAGCCTGAACAATACTCGTGGGATGATTGCCCCGTGCACCTATCGCAGATCCTGCCCTCCATTATGGCGAGCCTTGGCGTTGCAGATACGCGCGATTTTGCTGGATGTGGTCAAACTCCCACCGGGCGAGAACTCCTCTTTCTTATCGATGGATTCGGCGCCGATCTCTTAACTCACTATGGTGAATATGCACCAACGATGAGGGCGATGGTGCAGGCACATTTGATTGAGACATCATTTCCTTCCACCACATCGACCAGCCTTGCAACCCTGACAACAGGTGCGATGCCAGGTGCTCACGGAATGATGGGCTACACAGTCCGAGTTCCACGAAGCAGTGGTCGAGTTCTCAACTCTTTAAAATGGGATGAGCGAGTAGATCCGCAACTCTGGCAGCCCGTCCCGACTCTCTTTGAACGAGCAACACAATCAGGTGTCAGCGTTACCCATGTGGCAGCAAAGCGTTATGAAGATACCGGCTTCACACGTGCTGTTTTCCGTGGAGCAAATTACCGAGGTGCCAATATCACCAGTGATTTAGTAGGGGAGACGTTGAAGGCGCTTCAAAAGTCTCCTGCCTTTGTCTATCTCTATGTCAATGATCTCGATTCAGCAGGCCACTCTGATGGCGTCGGCTCTGATAAGTGGATTGCTGCGCTCTCTAGTATTGATGCGATGGTGGCTCAATTATTTGCAGCTCTTCCAGTTGGAGTGCGAATCTGGATAACCGCAGATCACGGAATGATCAATGTGGATGAGAAAGTTGTCATGGGTCTTGATAACAATCTCTTGGATGGCATTGAGACGATTGCAGGTGAGCCTCGTGCACGCCATCTCTACCTGCCCCAGAACTCTGATCTAGAACCGCGGATGGAGATCATCGACCGTTGGAACCAATTACTTGGCGAGAAGGTGAAGATGCACACACGTGAGAGCGCCATTGAAGCTGGTCTCTTTGGTTCCGATGTCTCACTCGATGCCGCAGATCGCATCGGAGATATCATCGCAATCGCTCAAGGAAATCTCGTACTCCTTGATCCAGAGCGTGCTGAGAAAGAAGGGTCAATGGTCGGCCACCACGGTGGCGATAGTCGCACCGAATCAACTGTGCCACTACTCACTGCAACACTTTAAAGAAACTTTATTAAGGGTTGCACTCCATACAACGAGCTGGATCAATCGAAGTTGCAAGAGTCTTACCCGCTTGGGTGAAGTCACAAGTGATACACCCGAGAATCTCTGCCCTTACTGCATTGCTATCTTCCACGCCGCATTCAGAACAGGCGAGACCTCTCTCATAAGAAACAACACCCCAACCTGGTGTGTGACACCCAGGGCATTGGGAGTGGACTCGCTCGGCAAGCAGCTGCGCAGCTTTTGCGATATTTGCTCGACGCGATGGGCTGTAGTGGGCTCGCAAATCTGAATCAACAATGACCGAGCCAGCATCAGAGGCAGAACTCAGCGATGAGATTGCATCCTTAAGGGTATTGATGTCAGTAATGCCTTTGATTGCTCTCACTACACCATTACAGATAGCCCGAACTATCAACCCATGGTTGGGGAAATCTGCTGAATTGAGAAATTCACTTAAGTCATCGCCTGCGACACACTCCTTTGTCACGGCAATAATCCCAAAGGATCGATAGCTCTCCGCAATCACAAGCTCTGCCTGGCTATCGACAAAGACTAAGAGTTCGAGATCTGAATTGAGCAGTGGAATTTGTGGGTCGCTTCCAATGGCTCCTTCCGATGCAATTCCAAGAGCGATGCCAGAGCTTTCAATTCCGAGTCGAGCCTTTGCTACTGCGCACTCATATTGAGAGAGGGTGCGCTCTTTCTCGCCGGAGAATGTTCCAAATTGATCGGTATCTAGTGGTAGTTCGCGCATTGCAACGTTGAGAAGTGAGCGAAATGGGGGAGCGATGAGATCGAGCTTCTGATGTTTACTGGTGAGCACAACCTTGCGATTGAGGTATGGATGGTTGGTAGCGCTCATACACGTTAAGAGAAGATTCGAAGGAGAGCGCTAATTGGTTTATTTGCCTCAGCTGGATGGCGAAACTTCATCTTGCTATTGAGGGTGTAGATATTGCGCCGGCCTATCTTGGTTGTTGTGATGTATCCGGATTCCTCCAGGTCAGCCAGGATCATCGAGGCGCTCCGCTCAGTGATGCCAACATCGGCGGCGATATCTTTAATAAGGCACTCCGAATTACGGCTGAGATAGACCAAGACATGGCCATGGTTGGAGAGGAAGGTCCATTGCCGCTGTGGTTCGCTCTTCTTTGCCATACGGGAAATATACCAGAAATGTAATACAGGAAATAGATTTCATGTATTATTCGTGGGACCCAAGGGAGCCCAGCTATGAGCGAGAGTTCAATCCTCTTATCCAATCTCATCTCAGTACCTGTACTTGTCTTTCTCCTTGGGTTTATCGCAGCACTCTTCAAGAGCGATGTGAAGCTGCCGGATCAGGTCTACCAAGCAATCTCAGTCTTCCTCCTCTTTAGTATTGGGCTCAAAGGGGGACACTCACTCAAGGGCATCGAGTTCAGCGCATTCGTCGCACCAGCGCTTGCAACTGTTGTACTTGGCGCTGTTATCCCACTCTTTGCCTACTTTTCTTTAGGTGTGGGAAATAAGCTGTCGATTGTCGATCGTGGATCCTTTGCAGCGCACTATGGCTCCACATCACTTGTTACCTTCACCGCAGCGCTTCTCTTCTTGGAAAATAGCAAGATTGAGGTTGAACCATTTGCAACAGCGCTGCTCACGATTATGGAAGTTCCAGGAATCATCGTCGGTATTTATCTCGGATCTCGAGTATCAACGAAGGGCGCCCCATGGGGGGAGACGCTTCGAGAGGTGATTACTGGAAAGACCATCACGATGTTGATTGGTGGAATGGCAATTGGCTTTGTGGCAACAGATGAGGGATATGTTCGGGTCTCACCATTCTTTATCGATATTCAATATGGCGTCTTAGCGCTCTTCCTCCTCCACCTTGGATGCCTTGCCGGTGGCAACTTGAGCCAGATCAGCCATGTGGGAGTAACTATCTTTATCTTTGCAATCACATTCCCTGTCATAGCTGGCGCACTTGGAGCCGCTGTGGGAAGTGCGGTGGGGCTATCAGTAGGAGGTGCTGCGATCTTGGGCGTGCTCTGCGCAAGTGCCTCTTATATCGCAGCCCCGGCAGCGGTCACGCTCGCCTTGCCAGAGGCGAATAGCTCATCGGCGTTGATCTCCAGTATCGGGGTGACATTCCCATTTAACTTAATCATCGGAATTCCGTTGATTGTGGAGATATCTCAACTACTACATTAGAAGTTGATTACCGAAATTACTACTGATATTAATTGTTGTCGTAATCCTCTTCAGATTCAGAGGGTTCAACAACGGGAGCCTTTGTTCCAAACATAATCTCATCCCATGATGGAATCTTTGCTCGAGCAACAACGCCATCTTCAGAGTCAGCTGCAGTTGGAGTGTCACGAATTGCAACGAGACGTGGAGTCTCTGGCTTTTCTTCAGCTGGGGTTATTGGTGCAAAGAGAGAGCTTGCACCAGGAAGTTCAACCGATGGCGTTGGTTCAACTCGAGAGGGGTGTGTTGGCTCGGCGTTGATAAAGCCTGGCTCGATGACTCGAGCAGGTGCTTCTTCACCGATCAACCATGCGCCATTGTCATCAGTTGGATTGATGGTGCGACGTGATGTGTCGAAGTTCCACGTTGCCACTCCATTGCCATCGCGATTTGGGTAGTGAAGCTCGATATGCCAGGTGGCATCTGCAAGGCGCCAGGTGTTCCACGAGAGATCATCTGCATCAACGCCGCGTGGAACTAACTTTCCAATCACCGCATCGAGGAATGAGATATCAAGTCGAGTGGAATCTTTACGGAGAGCGGCAGAGCGAGCTTGGTTGAGGATGTATTCGCGCTCTTGCAAGATTGGGCCTGAGAAACGTGCAACCTTATCGACAGTGGTATTTCCTTCGCGGGCGATCACCTCTGGCGCATCTCCAGCACGGAGGCGTCGCTGAATCTCTTTTACGCTAATAGTCTCTTCTGCATCAAATGTTGGAACTGCACTAAGACGTGGTTGATTGACGGTGGCTCGCAAGGTGTCGCTAATGCGGAGTGAATACTCATTTCCATCATTATCGTGAAGGGTGAGATGGGTTCCTTCATCATTCTTACCGTGCAATCGAAGCTCACTCATGGGGGTGAGAATAACTGATGTGACCAGTAGAATCCTTTCTATGACCGCTCACAACACCACAGAACTTCTCGCCCTGGCTCGTCGAGTTGGTGAGCAGGCAGCTACCATCTTGATGGATCGCCCAGCACAGCTTGAGGTTGCCACTAAGAGCACCGCGATCGATGTTGTGACTCAGATGGATATCAAGGTCGAGGCCTTTATCGTGGAGGAACTTCTCCGCGCCCGCCCCGATGATGGAGTAATTGGCGAAGAAGGGGCTGCGCGCCAGAGCGGCTCCGGCATCACCTGGGTAATCGACCCGCTCGATGGAACGGTCAACTACCTCTATGACCTACCTGGGTGGAATGTCTCAATTGGGGCAAAGGATGAAGAGGGTCAGTTAATTGGCGTCGTCACCGCACCCTCCATCAACTCCACCTGGTGGGCCGTTCGGGGAGAGGGCGCCTACTTCAATGGCCGGCCAATCTCTTGTAATGAGGCGATTGATATTGAACGGGCCTTGCTTGCAACAGGATTCCAATATGACACCGCCCATCGCGCAAAGCAGTTAGAAGATTTAACTCGCCTCCTACCCATTGTTCGAGATATCCGGCGAAATGGAGCAGCCGCCGTTGATCTCTGCCATGTGGCGATGGGTCGAGTCGATGGATATTACGAACATGGCCTCAAGGAGTGGGATTGGGCGGCAGCTGGCTTGATAGCTCAAGAGGCGGGCGCTCGCTTTGGCCTCTATGGCCAGCCTCCCTACCAGATGACCCTTGCGGCAGGGCCAGCCCTCTTTGAGGCGCTCCAGAGCTTCCTAGGGCTTGAACCTGGGCAGAGGTAGCCTGGCGGCAGGCTCAACCTCAGGTTGGCAGGACCACTAAGCCGATTTTTATGGCAGGGGTGGTCTATGGCAAGATACGCACTCTGCACGGCATTTGGCGTGCTTATAAAAAGGTAACTTAAAGGATTAGATCATGAACATTCTCGATGTCGTAGATGCAGCATCCCTCCGCAAGGACATTCCACAGTTCCGTGCAGGCGATGAGCTCAAGATCCATGTCCGCGTTATCGAAGGAAACAAGTCACGACTTCAGGTCTTCCAGGGTGTAGTTATCCGCCGCCAGGGAGATGGAGTCCGTGAGACTTTCACAATCCGTAAGGTCTCATACGGCGTTGGCGTTGAGCGTACCTTCCCAGTTCACACACCTGTTATTGAGAAGATTGAACTCGTCCAGAAAGGCGATGTTCGTCGTGCAAAGCTCTACTACCTCCGCGACCTCCGCGGTAAGGCTGCAAAGATTCGCGAGAAGCGCGATGGCATCGTCGGTTACGGTGATGGCATCCTCTCAACTCCAGAACCAGTTGTAGAGCCAGTAGTAGAAGCTATTGTTGAAGCGCCAGCTGCAGTTGAAGAAGCTGTTGTTGAAGCTCCAGTTGCAGAGGCAGTAGTTGAGGCACCAGTTGCTGATGCTGTTGAGACTCCTGCAGCTGAAGATAAGCCAGCGCAATAATTTCTAAGTACTTGCCTCGTAAGGGATCGTTCTTTCGCGAGTTCCCTCTACTTGTCATAGTTGCGCTCGCTGTCTCGCTCGTTATCAAAACTCTCGTTGTTCAGTTCTTCTATATCCCTTCGGGCTCTATGCAGAACACACTTCAGATTAATGATCGCGTTGCAGTAAATAAGATTCCATTTCTCGCAAAATCTATCGACCGCGGTGATGTCGTCGTCTTTCGCGATCCTGCCAACTGGCTTCCTATTCCACTAGAGGAGCCAACCGGAAATAAGATCATTGGCAAAGCAAAGGAAGTTTTAGTCTTTGCCGGCATTCTTCCCAACCCTGCAAAGCAATTCTTGGTCAAGCGCGTCATTGGCGTTGCTGGTGACAAGATCATCTGCTGCGATAAGAACGGATCTCTGACTATCAATGGCAAGCCAGCCAATGAGCCATATATCTTCGCTGGTAATAAGCCATCTGAACTTGAATTTAATGTGACAGTTCCAAAGGGAAAGGTCTGGGTGATGGGCGATCATCGCGGCGCATCAGCTGACTCTCGTTATCACCAAGATGATGTCAATAACGGCATGGTTCCCATCTCGAAGGTAACCGGAAGAGTTTTTGGAATTATTTGGCCGTTGAGCAGCTTTGGCTTTGTCGCATCGCACGATCCCACTTCTTCGAAGTAAAGATATTTAAAGAGCCCACCGCCTAAAACTCATGAGTGCATCACCTAAGCGCATCGAAGAGATGTTGCGGGATGCACAGATCTCGCCGATTGCAGGTGTCGATGAGGCAGGTCGCGGCCCTTGCGCAGGTCCGCTAGTGATTGCAGCAGTGATCCTTGACAATCCATTCGATGATATCTGGTCTGAGATTCGTGATTCAAAAGAGATTAGCGAGAAGAAACGTGAAATTCTCTTTGATGTGGTGATGGAGCGCGCAGATGCAGTAAGCGTTATTGAAGTCTCGCCAGAGGAGATTGATTTACGGGGTGTGCATGCTGCAAATCTCGACGGGATGAGAAGAGCGGTCAATGCCCTTGAGATAACTCCGGGATATGTACTTACTGATGGCTATGCAATCGAAGGACTAGCAATTCCCAATATCGCTGTCTGGAAAGGCGATCAGGTAGTTACTGCAATTAGCGCAGCATCAATCATTGCCAAGGTCACTCGTGATCGGATCATGCGAGAAATGGATATTAAGTATCCAGGTTATGGATTTGCCGGTCACAAGGGCTATATCACCGCCTCTCACACCAAGGCGATGCAGGAGCTCGGTATAACTCCTATTCATCGAAAATCTTTCTCCAATGTGGCGGCTCTTCTGCCATCCACAGAGCAGTAATTCTCATCTAGTAGCCACACATTCCTGCCTACCTTAGGCAGATGGATATTCGAGATATGAGAGTTGCACTTGCTGCAGCCAATGAACCAGGTTCTCTTGCTCTTGCAGATGAGATTGACGATTGCGGGATTGAGGAAGTTTTCCAGAAGATTCCTTTAGAGAAGATGATTGATGTTGAAAAGGTTTATCAATCTCTTGATGAGATTGGGGCAACGGTACTCATCCCAGAAGATCCATTGTGGCCTTCGCACCTCAGTCACCTTGCAGCGCCGCCCGTAGCTCTCTTTGTGAGGGGCGATGTAGAGATCCTTTCCATGCAATCACTTGCAATCGTGGGAACGCGAAATCCAACTCAGTATGGCCTACGGATTGCACAGGAGTTCGCTGCCGGTTTTGTTGATCGCGGTTGGGGGATTGTCAGCGGTGGTGCCTATGGAATCGATAGCGCAGCCCATAAGGGTGCGCTCATCGCCGAAGGTTTGACCATTGCGGTGACCGCATCGGGATTAGATCGTCCCTATCCCGCGGGAAACCAACGCCTCTTCGATGAGATTGCAGAAAACGGCGCACTTATCTCTGAGTATCTACCTGGTGTGACGCCTAGGCCACATCGCTTTCTGATTCGCAACCGCATCATCGCCGCCCTCTCTCAGGGCACACTTGTTGTGGAGGCAGCATTTCGTAGTGGATCTCTTCGCACAGCTCGAGATGCAGCAGAGTTAGCGAGGCCGGTGATGGCAATTCCAGGACCAATAAACGCCCCCACATCAGATGGATGCCATCGATTGATAGGGGAGCGAAGCGCAGAGTTAGTCACATCAGTTGCCGATTGCTATGAGTTTCTCAATCTCCTGGTCTCGCAGGTTGGTAAGTAATGAGAGAATAGGCTCATGAGTGATTTCCGTTCGGGCTTCGTTGCCATTGTTGGCCGCCCAAATACCGGAAAATCAACCTTAATTAATGCTCTTGTGGGAAGCAAGATTGCAATCACATCACACCATCCCAACACAACGCGCCATGCAATCCGCGGAATTATCAATAATGAAGCGTTTCAAGCAGTTCTCGTTGATACCCCTGGCGTTCATAAGCCGCGCACCTTACTTGGCCATCGCCTCAACGCTGTGGTTAATGAGAGTTTAGATTCCGTAGATGTCATCATGATGTGTCTGCCTGCCAATGAGGCAACAGGGGCTGGAGATCAATTTATTGCAGCAGAAATTGCTAAGCACCCACGGGCAAAGAAGTTCGCTCTTGTTACTAAAACCGATACCGTGAATAAGAAGAGCTTGGCTGATCGCCTTCTCACAATCTCTGATCTTTCAGATGGCTTCACCTGGGATGAAATCATTCCAGTATCTGCAGTGATCCATGATCAGATAGAACTTCTTGAGAAGATTATCGGCGATAACCTCCCTGTTGGCCCTGCCTTCTACCCTGAGGATCAGAAGAGCGACCAGGGTAGGGAACAGTTGATCTGCGAGCTTATCCGTGAGGCCGCGATGCGCGATGCGCTCCAAGAGCTACCGCACTCCATCATGGTGACAATCGATGAGATGTCAGAACGCGAACCTAACGGAACTCGACCTTTCTTCGATATCCATGCCACAATCCATGTTGAGCGTGATTCTCAAACTGGAATCATCTTGGGCCACCAAGGTCAGCGCTTAAAGGATATTGGCATGCGCGCTCGTAAAGATATTGAGCGCGAACTTGGCGCGCGCATCTTCCTCGGGTTACATGTGAAGGTGTCGAAGGAGTGGCAGCGCGATCCAAAGTTACTAGAGCGCCTCGGCTTCTCAGATAAGAAGCATTAATTCTTCTTCTATAAAGTTAATTAAAGAAGTGCCTTAATTAAGCGCTGATTGCTCCCGTGGCAAGTGCAATCAAGAGGGCACTTCCTAGAACGATGCGATAGATAACAAATGGCGTAAATGACTTGGTTGAGATGTAGCGCATCAGCCAAGCAATGACTGCGTATCCCACGGCAAATGCCACAACCGTTGCAGTGAGAGTTTCGGTGAGAGTAAAAACCTGATTACCTGGCTCTTCGATTGCTTTTTTAAGCTGATAGAGACCACTTCCAAAGACTGCCGGAAGTGCGAGTAAGAATGAGTAGCGAAGAGCAGATTCACGCTTATATCCAAGGATGCGACCCATGGCGATCGTGGCGCCAGAGCGAGAGACGCCCGGGATAAGAGCGAGTGATTGAGCTAAACCATAGAGAATGCCGTGGCCCTTGGTGAGTTGATCGAGGGTGCGCTCATTGCGCCCCATGTAGTCGAGAAAACCTAAGAGGAAACCGAAGATGATCAAAGTAGATGCAATCACCCAGAGTGAGCGGAGCTGATCTTCAATATAGCTCTGACCAAGATAGCCGAGGATGACGATCGGAAGTGTTCCAACCGCAATCAACCAAGCAAGTCGAGCATCGCTCTTCTCGTGATGTGTCAGATGTGAATTGCGATTGAGCGATTTAAGCCAAGCTGCGATGATCGAGAAGATATCTTTTCGGAAGTAGAGGAGAACTGCTAACTCAGTGCCGATCTGAGTAATTGCAACGAATGCCGCGCCTGGATCTTGAGCCTCTGGCATCAACTTGCCGATGATTGCTAAATGAGCATTTGATGAGATGGGAAGAAACTCGGTGAGTCCCTGAACAACTCCTAAGAAGATGGCGCTAAACATCTATTTTCACGCTGTGCTTTCTACTTGCCAGGTATGAACCGATGAGAACCAGTGGCAGACCCAAGATAATTCCAATTGTAAGAGGCTCGCCCAAGATAATGACTCCAAGCACCACCGCAAATGCAGTGTTGAGATAAGTCACGAGCGAAGCTCTGGCAACATCAATGATCGCAGCTAAGGTGAAGAAGGCTGCAAATGCGATGCCAGTGGAGAGAACGCCGAGTCCAATGATTGCTGAGATTGCCTCGCCCGAGATGTGATGGGTTGGCCATTGCGCAATCGAGAATGGGAGGTAGAAGATGGCTGAGATTGCCATCGCAACTGCGTTGATGGCAACACCTGAAACTCCAGGCAATCCGCTCTGCACAAACATCACCGCATAGGCATATCCAACCGATGCCAAGAGAACCATCACGATTGCAAGGGGATCTGCGCCGCCCTTGATGCTCTCGATACCAACTACAGCTACGAGACCAATAAATCCAACGACGATTCCGATAAGTCGCTTGTGATGCCAGACCGTCTTATCACCACGCATTGAAGCGAAGATAGTTGCCCAGATTGGAACGGAAGCAACCAGGAGACCCGCAAGGCCAGATGAAATCTTCTGCTCTGCTGTTCCGATGAGAATCCAAGGACCGATCATTTCCAGGAGGGCATAGGGCGCCACATATTTAATTCCGCGGAGAGCATCACCTAGCGTCTTCTGCTTGATCGCCCATGGAATCAAGATTGCAGCGCCAATTGCGGTGCGAAGGCAGACAACTACTGCAGGTGGAAAGCCATTCTCTGGATCTACAGCAACCTTGATAAAGAGATAAGGAATGCCCCACAGAAAGCCGACGAGAAGGAAGAGCGCCCAGCCACGACGAGACATCAAATCTCCGATACTAAATAAGCGTTAACAATTAACGGTTCTGAATAACTGATTGATAGAGGGCGAGTGTAGTTGCAGCTACTGCATCCCATCCAAATTCTGAGATTGCACGAGCACGTCCGGCCTTTCCATAGCGCTCAAGAAGCTCAGGATCTGCCATCAATCGCATGATTGACTCGGTGAGAGAACTTTCGAAGGCGGCAATGTCATCGGCGTTATAGGTGACGAGTTCACCAGTCTTGCGATCGCTGACAACCTCAGGGATTCCACCCACGGCAGATGCAAGCACTGCCGTCTCACATCCCATCGCCTCGAGGTTAACAATTCCCAGTGGCTCATAGATTGATGGGCAGAGGAAGAGATCTGCCTGGGTGAGAGCTGCAGTTAACTTATCGTGGGGGAGCATCTCTTTGATCCACCAGACATTCTTTCGACTCTTCTGAAGTTCTGCGATTAACTCAGCAACTTCAGCGCCAACACCTGGTTCATCAGGACTTCCTGCTGCTAAGACCAAGCCATACTCGGAAGGAACATTGCGCCATGCTCGAAGCAGATGAGCTAAACCTTTCTGTCGGGTAATTCGCCCGACAAACATCGCATATCGACCTGAGATTCCATATTCACGTAAGACTGAGTCATCGCGGTTGGGAGCAAAGCGAGAGGTGTCTACGCCATTTCTAATTGTGACGACCTTGGCAGGATCGACCTCTGGATAGGCTTTAAGAACATCTGCTCGCATTCCATCGCTGACTGCGATGATGGCAGCTGCTCCTTCATAAGCAGTCTTCTCTGCCCATGATGAGATCTGATAGCCACCACCGAGTTGCTCGGCCTTCCATGGGCGCAGTGGTTCAAGTGAGTGAGCGCTGACGATATGGGGAGTTCCGTAGAGAAGAGATGCGGTGTGGCCGGCCATATTTGCATACCAAGTATGTGAGTGGATGACATCCACCTCACCAAGATTTTGAGCAATAGCGAGATCGGTGGCAATTGCTTGAAGAGCAGGATTGGCAGATGCGAACTCTGCTGGGGTCTCATATCCAAAAGATCCATCGCTACGAGGGCCTCCGAAACAATGGAGATCGACTGCAACTGCCTCTAGCTTGCGAAGTGCCTGCGTCAATTGGACGACATGGACACCAGCTCCACCATAGACAGCCGGTGGCCACTCTTTTGTCACTATGCCTATGCGAGTCACGTGGGAGTCTTTAGTCACTGAGAAAGAGTACTTGTGACTATGGCTTCTTTATAGGGAGTTGAGTAACCTTTCTCCATGGCTCGCTTTGAGGTACCGCTGGGAATCGTCCTTGCAGGTGGAGAAGGTAAGCGACTAATGCCTCTCACAGCAGATCGAGCAAAGCCAGCAGTCCCATTCGGTGGTTCATACCGCCTCATTGACTTTGTTCTCTCCAATCTCGTCAACGCTGATATGCGCAAAATCGCAGTATTGACGCAGTATAAATCTCACTCACTCGACCGCCACATCACCACTACTTGGCGCATGTCAACGCTCCTGGAAAATTATGTGACCCCAGTTCCTGCCCAGCAACGCCTTGGGCCGCGTTGGTATACAGGTTCTGCCGATGCAATATTGCAGAACTTCAATTTGATCCATGATGAGAATCCAAACCATGTAGTTGTCTTCGGTGCAGATCACGTTTATCGGATGGATCCAAGTCAGATGTATGACCAGCATTTGAGTACAGGTGCAGGTGTGACGATTGCTGCAATTCGCATGCCACGTTCTGAGGCACATGACTTTGGCGTTATCGAATTAGCAGAAGATGGCATCACTATCAAGCAATTCCATGAGAAGCCTTCAGATCCACCGGCTATGCCAGGCCACCCTGATTTAGCTCTCGTTTCGATGGGTAACTACATCTTCAAACGCGATGTGATGGAAGAGGCGCTTATCCTCGACTCTGAAGATCTTGAATCTCGCCACGATATCGGCGGAAATATCATTCCGATGCTTACCGCAGCAGGGCAGGCGAAGGTATACGACTTTGAACATAACGTTGTGCCCGGTGCGACTGAGCGCGATAAGGGATATTGGCGTGATGTGGGTTCTATCGATGCCTACTATGACGCACATATGGATCTCGTCTCGATCCATCCTATTTTCAATCTCTATAACCGTGAGTGGCCATTGCTTACAAATCCACCATCACTTCCTCCTGCAAAGTTTTCTGAGAATGGAATCGCCCAAGATTCGATCGTAGGCGCAGGTTCAATCATCTCTGGTGGCCATGTCAGCCGCACTGTTGCCTCATATGACGTTCATGTTGGTTCAGGGGCATTTGTCGATAGCTCTGTATTGATGCCAGGCGTGAAGATTGGTGATCGCGCTGTGATTCGTAAGGCGATTATCGATAAGGGTGTTGTAGTTGAACCAGGTGCTCAGATTGGCGTTGATTTAGAGCGCGACCGTCAACGCTTTACCGTTACCGATTCCGGAATTGTCGTTGTCGGTAAGGGTATTCGAGTTACACCGTAAATTTCTTCAGTTGCGTTGCAGCGTAATCGATTGCAACCTTGGCAGTTGGTGTGACCGCCAAATTGGTAAAGAAGCCATGGATCATTCCATCAAATTGCTTGTAGGTAACTGGCACACCATCTCTTTCTAAGAGTTCGGCATAGCGCTCACTATCGCTTAGGAGCGGATCGTATTGAGCCGAGATGATGATTGCTGGAGGTAAATCTTTAAAGCTTTTGGCGACCATGGGGACGGCATAGGGATTTAAGTCGTGGTCTGCACCTTGGAGATATTGCTCCCAGAACCATTTCATCGCTTGTGTGGTGAGCCCATAACCCGTTCCTAAATCTTGATAAGAACGAGTGGAGAAATCTCTTCCATTACAAGGATAGATCAGAAGCTGCACCTTTAACGTAATATTATTATCACGCGCTTTGAGCGCCACCGCGCTAGCCAGAGTTGCACCAGCGCTATCGCCGGCAACTCCGATTGCATTGATGTCAATCTTTAATTCATCGGCATGAACTCTTGCCCAGAGAAGAGTTGCATAGCAATCATCAAAGGGGATAGGGAATGGATGTTCTGGGGCTTTCTGGTAATGAACCCCGATGATGGTGTATCCGGATTGATTTGCAAGACGTGACATCGATGCGTCATACATATCGAGGTAGTTAAGAACAAAACCGCCTCCATGGAAATGAATCAACGCTGGTGCCTGAGGATTATCAGTGGGGCGGTAAATTCTTATCGGCAGATCTGATGTTGGTCCTGGGATAAATCGATTGATTACTTCATAGAGAGGTTCAGCAGGGCCCGAGGTGGCCATTCTCCCTTGGGTATTTGCGCGAATCTCAGATAATGGCGCCTCCCAGACGGCGGGGGCGCCGGCGGCAGCCTGCTTCTCAAGGAAAGCTTTGATTTCTGGCGCAAGTGACATGGAGCCAGTAAATCACTGGCGGAGCACCCTTGTGTGACTTCTCGCCGCCGAGTCTTAAAGGTAGACTTCAACCAGGTCAACGTTGACATACGGGCTCGACTTTTTAGCCCCATTCCACTCAATTAAATTTGGAGTATCTCAGATGCGTTTTGGTGTTCTTACAGGTGGCGGAGATTGCCCAGGCCTTAACGGTGTTATCCGTGGCGTTGTAACAAAGGGAATTAAAGAGTATGGCTATGAGTTTGTAGGTTTTCGTGATGGCTGGAAGGGACCTCTTGAGGGTCTGACCATGCCGCTTGATCTTGCAACTGTAAAGCCAATCCTGGCTAAGGGCGGAACGATCCTCGGATCATCTCGCACCAACCCATTTAAGATCGATGGCGGCGTTGAGAAGATTAAGGCAAACCTTGAGGCACACGGCGTCGATGCACTCATTGCTATCGGCGGCGAAGATACCCTCGGCGTTGCAACTAAGCTCCATGCCCTCGGCGTTAAGGTCATTGGTGTTCCAAAGACCATTGATAACGACCTCAACAACACCGACTTCACATTTGGTTTTGATACTTCAGTAAATATCGCGATGGAGGCGATCGATCGCCTCCACACCACAGCAGAGTCTCACCACCGCCCACTCATCGTTGAGGTGATGGGTCGCCATGCTGGATGGATTGCACTCCACTCAGGAATTGCCGGAGATGCTGCCTGCATCTTGGTTCCTGAGGTGAAGTTCTCGGTCGATAAGGTTTGCGAATATGTGAAGTCACGATTTGCAACTGGCACCGCGCCGATCATCGTTATTGCAGAGGGTGCTATTCCTCAAGATGGCGACATGATTGTTAAGGATCAAGAGCTCGATGCCTTCGGCCATGTGAAGCTATCAGGAATTGGCGATTGGCTCGCTAAGGAGATTGAGGCAAAGACTGGTTACGAGACCCGTTGCACAGTCCTCGGCCATATCCAGCGCGGTGGAACACCGACTGCATTTGACCGTGTTCTCTCATCTCGCTTCGGCCTTGAAGCAATCACAGCCGCCCACCAGGGTGATTGGGGAACGATGATGGCCCTTCACGGCACAGATATCGTCCACGTCCCATTGGCATCGGCTACCGATGTCTTGAAGACAGTTCCGGTCTCACGCTATGAGGAGATCTTCTCCTTCTTCGGTTAATCCGAGATTAATTACTGAGCACCATTTCCCTTCGAGACTTTAGGCTAACTCCATGACCTCATTAGATTCGCTCTTTGACGATAAGTGCGTTGCTGCCCAGCAGCCACAATGGCCAGGCGGAGCTACAGGGGAGCCGTTAGCTAAGGCTGTGGCAGAGTTGAAATCTCTGCCACCGCTTGTCTTCGCAGGTGAGTGCGATGAGCTAAAGGCTCGAATTGCAGATGCTGCCGCAGGCAAAGCATTCTGGCTTCAAGGTGGAGATTGCGCTGAGACATTTGGCTCTGCAACTGCAGATTCAATCCGCAATCGCATCAAGACTATTCTGCAGATGGCTGCAGTTTTGCAGTATCAATCATCGCTTCCTGTGATCAAGGTCGGCCGCATGGCGGGTCAATTTGCAAAGCCTCGCTCCAATGACACCGAGACTCGTAATGGCGTCACCTTGCCGGCATATCGCGGTGATGCTGTTAATGGTCTTGAGTTCACAGAAGAGGCTCGCACGCCAGATCCACAGCGCTTGGTCAGGGTCTATAACACCTCTGCTGCAACGCTCAATCTCGTTCGCGCCTTCACCCAAGGTGGTTTTGCGGATCTTCGTCGCGTCCATGAGTGGAATAAGGGCTTCATCAAAGATTCAACCTTTGGTGAGCGCTATGAGCAGGTTGCAAATGAAATTGGTCGTGCACTTTCATTTATGGAATCTGCGGGCGTTGATCCCAATGAGTTTAAGTCGGTTGATTTCTATGCCAGCCATGAAGCTCTCATCATCGAATATGAGAAGGCGCTCACACGTATCGATTCTCGTACCGATCTTCCATACGATGTCTCTGGCCACTTCCTCTGGATTGGTGAGCGTACTCGTCAGATGGATGGCGCTCATATTGATTTTGCATCGAAGGTGCGCAATCCAATCGGCGTAAAGCTAGGTCCTAAGACCACAGTTGAAGATGCTCTCGCTCTGATTGAGAAGCTCGATCCAGATCGCGAGCCAGGTCGCCTCACATTTATTACCCGTATGGGCGCCGGAAAGATCCGTGAGATTCTTCCTGCACTGGTTGAAGGTGTGACGAAGAGCGGTGCGCAAGTTCTCTGGGTCTGCGATCCAATGCATGGCAATACCTTTGAGACAGCCAATGGTTATAAGACTCGCCAATTCGATGATGTTCTCGATGAGGTCCGTGGCTTCTTTGAGGTTCATAAGAAGCTTGGCACCCACCCTGGCGGTATTCATATCGAACTCACCGGCGATGATGTCACCGAATGCCTCGGTGGTGGTAACCAGATTTCTGAGAAGGATCTCGAATCTCGCTATGAGACAGCGTGCGATCCACGACTCAATCATTCTCAGTCACTGGAGCTCGCCTTCTTAGTTGCAGAGATGCTTCGCGACCGCTAATTAATATGGCAGAGCTCATCTCCACCACACTCCAATCACCGATTGGAAAGCTCTACATCCTCACACGTGGCCAGATGGTTCTTGGGCTCAATCTCTCCGGTTTTCAAGATCTCCTCTCATCCCTCTCGGCGCGTGAGTTAGAGGAGAAGATCGGCAAGGCAAAGAAAGTCGATGGCGTGAGCAATAAGTTAGAAGATTACTTTGAGGGCAATTTGAAGGCGATTAACTCAATCTCAGTAAAGCAGCCTGGCGGTGATTTCTCACAAGCAGCATGGTCTGCGATGCGAAAGATTAAAGCGGGTGCTATGGAGTCATATGCCGATCTGGCTTATCGAGCAGGTAGTCCGGCTGCGGTGAGAGCTGCTGGAAGTGCTTGTGCTAAGAATAAGATTGCAATCATTATCCCGTGCCACCGCATCATTAAGTCAGGTGGTGCAATCGGTGCATATGGTTGGGGTGTGGAGAAGAAGCTCTGGTTATTACGCCATGAAGGTGCGCTCGATTAACCGAGCGCCTTCTTCATGATCACAATCGCTTCATCGCATTGAGCATCGTCAAAATCTAGGTGGGTGACCAGTCGGGCATAACTCTTGCCAAGTGCGCTAACCCAGAGCCCGGCCTCTTTGCAGCGAGCAGCAAAATCTGCAGCGGTCATTCCTGCCTGGCTTAAATCGAGTCCAACGATATTTGTCTCTACATGTTCTGGGTTAATTAAAGTTGCATCATGTTCTGCCAAAGCGATCGCCATCTTCTTTGCTCTTGCGTGATCGTGAGCTAATCGATCAATATTGTGATCGAGGGCATAGTGGCCGGCAGCTGCAAGCAATCCAATCTGGCGCATGCCGCCGCCATATCTCTTGCGCCAGATGCGAGCTTGAGCAATATTCTCTTTATTTCCTAGAGCGATAGAACCAACAGGTGCGCCGAGCCCTTTAGAGAGGCAGACGCTGATGGTGTCGAAATGCTTTCCGAATTCAGAGAAGGCAACTCCTGAGGCAACATGAGCGTTCCAGATTCTCGCGCCATCGAGATGCATAGCAATTCCTCGAGCGCGTGCCTGCGAACTCAATGATGCGATCTCTGTGATGGGTTGAACAGTTCCGCCACCAAAGTTATGTGTGTTTTCAACTGCAATTGCAGTAGTTGATACCAGGTATGGACCAGCGTTCTCGTGCGCGAGGGCAAGTGGAGTCTTGGCATCGAGCAAACCACGCTCAGAGTGCCAGGTGCGAGTGGTGATGCCACTAAAGACAGCTCCTGCGCCAAGTTCAGCTCTGACGATGTGAGCGCGCTCTTCAGTCAGGAGCTCCTCGCCAGGCTTTACAAGAGTTCGAATAAGAAGTTGATTGGCCAGTGAGCCAGTAGGGGAGAAGAGGCCTGCCTCCATTCCAAAGAGTGAGGCAACACGCTCTTCTAAAGAGTTAACAGTGGGATCATCACCATAGACATCATCGCCAACTGCTGCCGATGCAATTGCATCTCGCATTCCTTGAGATGGTTTTGTAACAGTGTCGGAGCGAAGATCAATTGCCATTGATGGTCTCACTTTCTCGTGGCTTTACGATTGCAAACATGGCTACCAAAACGAGGAGGCCACCGAAGAGCGCCTGCAATCTAATTGTCTCCCCGCCGAAGATAACTGCAAAGAGGGCAGCGAAGACAACCTCCATCGTTAAGATAACTGCAACTTTGGTGGAGGAGATATGTGCCTGGGACCAGGTTTGGACCATAAAGGCGATAGCGGTTGCAAAGATTGCGGTGAAGAAGACCACCGGCCATCCTGAGCGACCAGCGGGAAGCTCATACCCCTCTGCAAAGGCGAGAGTTCCTGTGAGGAGAGCGCATCCAGTTAATTGCATAACAGTCATCGCATAGGCATCCAACCCATTGCTCCAACGACCGAGCGCCACGATATGAGCGCCGAATGCGATGGCACTTACCAGTACTAGTGCTTCGCCATAGCCGACCGACCAACCATGGAGTGAGAGCAAGGCTAGTCCAACAGTTGCAGTGATGACACAGCCCCAGGTGTAGGAGTCGATCTTTTGGCGCAAGACAATCCAGGCGATAACTGGTGTGGCGACAACATAGAGGCCGGTGATAAAGCCAGTAATCGCAGCACCAGCAATAGCTAAGCCAAGAGTTTGAAAGATATATCCAGTACCAAGGAAGAGACCAGCAAGAAGCCCTTTGCGAATAATCTCAGGAGTGATCTTCTGCAATACCGAAGGCTTTAGTGCAATCATGGCAATAACTGCGACGGCAAAACGAGTAAAGAGGAAGCTATTGACGTTCTGCTTGGCAATGGGATCTTTCATCACCACAAATGCCATTCCCCAGGTTGCCGCAACACCGAGCAAAGCCCACGGGGCGAGCTTGATTAATCGTTGTTGCTTCGAACTCATCCGCGAAGTTTCTTTAGAAGCGCAATCTCTTCGCCATGCTCAGGCTCCATTCCTGGGGTCTCGAGGATCAGCGGAGCATTCACCACAGCGGGGTGCTTGAGAAGTTCCTTAAATGGAGCCTCACCGATAAATCCTTTTCCGATATTTTGATGGCGATCCTTGAGTGCGCCACAAACATCCATTGAGTCGTTGGCGTGGATGAGTTGAATACGTTCAATTCCAGCAACTTCAACGAGGAGATCAAGCGTCTCCTTCATCCCACCTTTTTTGGCGATGTCATGTCCTGCGGCAAATACATGGCAGGTGTCGAGACAGATTCCAACCTTAGGGTGGTACTCCAAAGCTTTGAGGTACTTCTCAATATCTTCAATTCGCTTCACAAGAGATTGTCCTTGGCCAGCAGTCGGCTCCAAGAGCAACATAGGAGCATCTTCGCCAAGCTTTTCCAGAATAGGCATCATGCCCTTATTGATCTGCTTCCATGCCTGATCGACAAACTCTTCTTTGACAGCTGAACCTGTGTGAACGACAACACCGAGTGCGCCAATCTCCTCACCGCGCTTGAGCGAGAAGGCGGTCGATGCCAATGAATTCTTATATGTATCTTCGGTTGGAGAACCTAGATTGATAAGAAATGGTGCATGGACATAGACCTCAATGTCGAGGGCTTCGGCCTTCTCTCGAAAGAGCGCATCTGCCTCATGGTTAGTCTCAGGCATCGCCCAGCCACGAGGATTGGATGTGAAGACTTGTATCGCCTCAGCTCCCGTGGTCTCGGCATATGCGATTGAGCGCTTAGCCATTCCACCCGATGTGGGGGTGTGGGCTCCGATTCGAGGACGTGAGTTCTTGGTTGCAGGCACCGGCCTACCCTACTGTGATGGTTACCGTACTGCCACGTTTTACCTTTGAACCCACCTTAGGAAGGATATTTGTGACCTTCTTTACCGTCTTCTTGCCAATCTTCTTCACGACAACCTTGAGCCCGAGATCCTGAAGCGCCTTTACCGCCTTCGCCTCCTCGATGGAGTAGAGGTTTGGGATGTAGGCATATTGAGTTCCCTTTGAGATAACGAGGGTTACTGCTCCGCCCTTATTCGCTGTTCCGCCACCCACAGGTGTCTGAGAGATGACTTCACCGATTAAACGAGTCTCACTAAATTGATAGGTTGCACTTACCTTAAAACCTGCAGTCGTAAGTTCATTGAGAGCTTGTTCACCATTTTTACCAACGTAGGAAGCAAGTGCAACTTGTTCGATTCCCTTTGAGACGGTGAGCGTTACTGTTGTATCGCGCTTAACCTGAGTGCCGGCAGCAGGTGTTGCCGAGATGACATAGCCCTTAGGAACAGTGTTATCGAATACTTCAATGATTGGTGCAACTTTGAGTGGGAATTTACCAATTGCTGCCTGAGCCGCCTCCGGTGTGAGCCCTTGAACCATTGGAATCACATAACGCTCTGGCCCCTTGGAGAGAACAATCTTTACAGTTCCACCTTGATCAACTTTCTCACCACCGGCAGGGATTGATTCGATAACTCGGTCAGCTTCAATATCTTCGCTATAGCGGCGCTCAACGATTACCGACTTCAGTCCAAGGGGAGTGAGGGCAGCTGAGACCTCATTCTGTGTTGCGCCAACAGTTGACGGGACAACAACACGTGAACCAGGGCCAATAAGAACCCACCAGCCTGAAATACCGAGTGCAACGGCAAGGCCTGCCGCAATCCAGCGGTTTCTTCGAACCCGCTTGCTTACCTTCTTTCGCTTTGCAACTTGGGCAGTTGTCTCGCGTTCAATGACGGGTTCAATTGTCTTTTCTTTAACGGGAAGCTGAGTAGTGACTTCACGCATTCGCTTGCGAAGAGATTTCACTTCCTTCTTCGGGCGCATCGGCTTGATGGGGATATCGAGTTCAAGACTGAGTTGATTCTCTTTGGGATTAAGGCGAGCATTAATGGAGAGAAGCTGAGCATGGAAGACGTGAGCATCTCGAGGCCGTTCATCGGGATCTGCAGATGTTGCCTGATAGATCAAATCATCTAAATCAGATGGGAAGTCAGAGATGATTGAGCTCACTCGTGGCACGCGCTCATTGACATGCATATAGGCGATTTGAATCGGTTCAGCGCCATCAAATGGCTTCTTGCCGGTGAAGAGTTCGAAAGCGGTAATTCCAACTGCATAGACATCAGATCGTGAGTCAGCAATGCCTCGCTGCACCTGCTCAGGGGAGAGGTAGGAAACGCTTCCGAGAATCACACTCGATTCTGCCGTCATTGTTGAACCAAGGAGTGGGCCTTTCGCCAATCCAAAATCTGCAATCTTGATTCTTCCTTCTTTTGAGACCAAGATGTTCTCAGGCTTGATATCGCGATGAACAATTCCTTGCTTATGGGCTGCAGCAAGCGCGCTTAAGACTGGGAGAAGAAAACGAATGCCATCTCTATATGTGAGGCGTCCTTGTTCGTGGAGGTATTCGCGAAGTGTGTGACCCTCAACGAGCTCCATCACGATAAAGACTGCAGGGGTTCCGCTCTGATTCCACCCTTGGTCCTGCACGGCAACAATGTTGGGATGTGAGAGCGCAGCAGCTGCCTTTGCTTCTCTGATAAATCGCTCAACAAATTGCTCATCTTGAGCAAGATGGGGGTGCATGATCTTTACTGCGACCTTGCGGTCTAATCGAGTATCGAGCCCCTCATAGATACTCGCCATTCCACCATTGGCGACCTGGCGAAGGAGTTGATATCGCCCATCAATGAGCTCGCCGGTGAGATCTGACACGCGGGAATTCTAATTGAATAGCGCTTGATATGAATGGTTCAACTCGTGGTCAATTCAAAGTCAGCAGATTGCCTGGAGCGATTGACTTCAAAATGCTCATCCTGTTGCACAAGCCATCTCGCCATCGCTGGAGATATTGCCTCACCATCTCGAGTAATCACACGTTGGAAACCTACGGAGGGATCGATATCTATCCAGATAGATGCAGTCAGAAATGGGCGAATTGCTTCCTGCGAAGATCCCACCCCTTCCAGGATAAGGAGCTCTGCCTCTGGAATCTCTTTTGCCGCCTCATATCTGCCTGCGCTCCAGTTGTAGAAGGAGAGTGAGAACCTCTTTGATTTCTGATGAGAATCGCAGGCACCCGTCAATGCATTCGTGAGATGGTGATCAAAGGCGCCCTCCCATCCGTTATAGAGATCATCCATATGGAGCACCACGCACTTGTATTTGAGTGAAAGCGATGCAGAGAGATGGGCAGCCAAAGTTGTCTTGCCCCCACCTGCTGGCCCATCAATTGCGATGATGGGTCTAGGTGAAGATTTAGAGAGATCTAATAGCGCGGCGGTGAGATCCATACCAAGTGCTCCATCCCAGTGCAGCCATGATGGTGAAGGCGATGTAGAGGACGGTGGTGAAGAGGAGATCTTGCGAGGCATAGAGCGCCACGTAACCTAAATCCACAACTAGCCACAGCGGCCAGCTGTCATACTTTTCATAGACCATCAAAATCTGAGCTGCCAAACTTCCAAAGAGGAGCAAAGTATCTGGAAGAGCGGCAGTTGCTCCGAGATCTTTAAGTACTGGCGCAAGAAGCGCAGTTGCCGCCAGTACTAATACCACTGTGATGACGCGTAGCTTGAGCGAGAGAGGACCAGGTTTTGCACCACTTGCCTCCCAGCCAAACCATCCGGCGACAGCGGCTGCGATAAATACCAATTGCAGTGCAGCACTGGCATAGAGATCGTATTGAAGGAAGAAGACTCCATAGAGCGCACTGCTGAGCGCCCACCAAGGCCAAGTGATTCGCTTTCCAGTGATGCCAAGGCCCACACCAATAAACGAAGTAAGCGCTGCGATGAACTCAAGGTAGGAGACTTCATATCCCCACGCGGTAAAGAAAATTGATGACACGATTACCCTCACATTCTCAATTCGCATTACCGAACTGGTCAAACGGTCGAACTCTTGAGTGAGTCCCTCTCAGCCACTGTGGCTCCCGTGGGTAAAACTCTAGCGCATACGTGCGAAAAGAGTCTGGATAAAGGCAATTCCAGCAACTCTCATGCGTCGCCACTGTGATGTTGTGGCGCGCTGCGTAAAGACGTCATAGCCATTGGCCTCAATCTCATCAACAATTCCACAATACAACTCACTTGCTGCGCGAATGCACGGACGTGAAATCGGGTCGAGGTATTGAATTCCGGCTTCTGCAACTGCTTGGAGCTCTCGCACGCGAGCAATCTGAAACTTAATTGCCTCGGTGATCTCCGGCGTTAATCTGCGAGCTAGAAGCATCTTCTCATCAACACCAAATCGCGCAAGGTCATCGAGTGGCATATAGATGCGACCACGCTCGATATCTTCATCAATATCGCGGATGAAGTTAGCTAATTGGAAGGCAGTGCCAAGAGCGGTGGCGGCTTCTATTGCTCGCTCATCGTTATAGCCAAGGATCGGTAGCATCTCAAGACCGATAACGACTGCAGATCCATAGACATACTTCATTAAATCGTCATAGGTCTGATAGCGAGTAACTGTTAGATCCATCTCCATTGATGTCATAAATGCATCAAAGTAATCGAGCGGAATCGAGTACTTCTTTACGGTATCAACTAGTGCTCGACCAATAAGGTCATCGCTCTCACCTCTACGAAGATCGGCTAGAACTGAATCACCCCAAGTGCGAAGAGCATCGGCTTTTTCTTGAGGAGAGAGAGTTGATGCGAGGTCATCGACAATCTCATCTGCATATCGAGCAAAGCCATAGAGCGCATGCACTGGAGGACGTTTGCTCTTTGGCAAGAGGAGAGTGGCAAGATAGTAAGTCTTGCCGTGAAGAGCGTTGAGGCGCTTACACTCCTGATATGACTGCTCGAGCAGATCTGACATTTACTTAACTGGCCCCACAATGCGCTCTGCAGCCAGACGTCCTGAGATCAAGACCATCGGGACGCCAACGCCAGGTTGAGTTCCACTTCCCGCAAAGACAACATTGTCGAAACCTGCTGCAATATTTCGAGGGCGGAATGGTCCAGTCTGGAAGAAGGTGTGTGCACTCGCAAATGGAGCACCTCGCTCCATTCCCTGAGCCTGCCAATCAAGGGGAGTAGTCATATGTTCAGTTTCAATTGCGCCACCAAAGCCTTCGTAGCCACGAGCTTCAAGGACGCGGATCATCTCATCGCGATAGCGTGATTTCTCGATAGTCCAATCGATATCAGCATCGAGGTTTGGTGTTGGGAAGAGGACGTAATAAGACTCTTTACCAGCAGGGGCTAGCGATTTGTCATCATGGGAAGGGATGGTGACAAGGACAGATGGATCTGACATAAGAGTCTTTTTGTTGATGAGCTCATCGAAGACACCATCCCATGAGTCACCAAAGTGAATATTGTGGTGAGCTACATGGTCATAGTGCTTAGAAGAGCCCACAAGGAGAGTCACGCATGATGGTGAGTACTTAAGGCGCTTGATGCTCAAAGGCTCTTTTCCAAGGAGGTCCTTCCACACTACAGGCAGATCAGGATTCATCACAATCGCATCGCACTCATAACGCTCACCCTTATCGGTGATAGCAGCGGTGACTCGTGAACCCTGCTTCTCAAGAGAAGTCACAGATGAGCCATAGACAAACTTCACGCCATGCTTCTGCGCTGCAGCAGCAAGAGCGCGAGGAACTGCGTGCATTCCTCCCTTAGGGAAGAAGACACCGTTAACAGAGTCCATATATGCAATTACGGCATAGATTGCTAGCGCTTGCTGCGGGCTCACACCTGCATACATCGCCTGGAATGAATAGACCTTCTGAAGGCGAGGATCTTTAAGGAATTGATTGACCTTTGGCTGCAGACGTCTAAAGCCACCGAGAGCAATCAATCGCGCCAAGTTTGGAGTCAAGAGATTAAGAGGTGAATCAATGTTGCGATCGATAAAGTCATTCATCTCATACTTATAGAGCTTGGTGACGAAGTCGACGTAATCACGGTATCCGGCAGCCTCTGATGCAGAGACTTTCTCACGAATCTCCTGCTCCATCGCCTTTGTATCTGCATGGACATCAATCTGTGATCCATCTGCATAAAAGGCGCGGTAAAGAGGTGAGACGGGCATCAATTCCAGCCAATCCTTCATATCTTCACCGACAGCGCTAAATGCATCCTGAATCAGTGATGGCATAGTCAAAACAGTTGGCCCAGTGTCGAATGAGTACCCATCTTTATTGAGGAGACCATTTCGACCACCAGGTACGAGCTCGCGCTCAATGACGGTGACATCTCTACCGGCACCGGCAAGGCGTAGTGCGGCGCTCAAGCCAGCAAGACCCGCTCCTACTACAACAACCTTCTGTGATGGACCTTTGATGCGTGCAACCATTAGGCGCTCCGTTTTACCGCGCTCAGCGCGATGTATGTGAGAAGTTCTCTCGAGGATGGATGGATTGATGGATCTTCAATTGCTGTCAGGGATTCATTGGTGAGCTTCTCAATGAGATTCTCAACCTTCTCCACCGCCCCAGATGAGGTGATGAGGGCGCGAAGCTCCTCAATTTTGGCAGGAGAAATTTCAGGTTGTCCGAGATGAGCAAGGAGTTCAGATTTCCCAGCCTCATCAAGGGCTTCGAGCGTCATTGCAATCAGGACGGTTCGCTTGCCTTCACGTAAGTCATCGCCGGCAGGCTTTCCAGTCACTGCTGGGTCGCCGAAAATTCCAAGCATGTCATCGCGAAGTTGGAAGGCTTCACCCAATGGAAGTCCGTATCGGGAGAGGGCAGATAAGAGAGCGTCATGATTGGCAGGTGCCCCAATCACCGCTCCAATGTGAAGTGGTCGTTCAATAGTGTATTTGCCAGATTTATACCGAGCAATTCGGAGTGAACGTTCTGCGCTGTAGCTATTCTCGCCGGCCTCGCGCACATCAAGATATTGACCTGCCATTAACTCAACTCGCATCTCATCATGGATTCGTTGCGCTGCAAGGAGAGACTCAGTTGGAATCCCAGAAGTGTTAAGCATTTGATCTGACCACACGAGAGCGAGATCTCCCAATAGAACCGCTGCAGCTTCTCCGAATTGTGTTGCAAGACCGTTCATTGCAGTTGATTGATGGAGATTTTCAAAGTGTCGGTGGATCGCCGGCTTTCCTCGGCGGGTATCGGATCGATCCATGAGGTCATCGTGGATCAGGGCGCATGCTTGTAGTAGTTCAAGGCTTGAGATTGCGCGGATGATTTCGCGAGATGGTTGCGCGCCTGATGCGATGAGGCCGGAGTAGGCAAAGAGTGGGCGAAGGCGCTTTCCGCCATCAAGGAGGAACTCATCGAGGGCATCACAGACAGGGACTAGCTCTGACGCGATTGATGTGAGATAGCTTCTCTGTCCGGCGAGATAATCGGCTAATTCGCTACGAATCTCTGCTCGGACATTCTCGATTCTCTGCTTGACCTCGGTTGCCACTCGGCAACGGTACCCTGACACCATGGAGATGCGCATGACGAACCGATGGAATAGCGGGGTTCCAACCTTCTCCTTTGAATTCTTCCCTCCTAAAGATAGTGAGGGCGAGACTCGTCTCTGGAGCGCTATTGAAGGCCTTGAATCGATCGCTCCAGATTTCATCTCCGTTACCTATGGAGCGGGTGGTTCTACCCGAGATCGCACAATCCGAATCGCCTCCGAAATCTCCCTCCACACAAAGATTCCAACAGTTGCCCATCTGACCTGCGTTGGCTCCACCAAAGATGAGTTGGTAGAGATCCTTGCCAAGTATCGCCAGGCAGGAATCGTGAATATTCTCGCCCTTCGCGGAGATCCCGTGGGCGGTCCGCGCGCTCCATGGGTAACCACACCTGGGGGATTTGATCACGCTGACCAATTAGTGAGTCTGGCGGCAGAGCTCGGTGGTTTCACGATCGGCGTTGCCGCATTTCCTGATGGGCATCCCGCTTCCAATGGAGATTTTGATCGCGATATCGATGTCCTGCTTGAGAAAGAGCGACGCGGTGCAACTTTTGCCACAACACAATTCTTCTTCGAAGCACAACGCTGGATTGATCTCGTGGAGAAGTTGCAGGCACGAGGCTCTTCTATGCCAGTTATCCCTGGAATCTTGCCGGTGACGAATGTGAAGCAACTCAATCGAATGGCAGAGTTAACTGGAACTCCAATTCCTTCATCTCTCTCTGAACGCTTTGCTAAAGTTGAAGATAACCCTGAAGATGTGCGCAAGTTGGGGGTTGAGATTGCAACACAGCTTTCACAAGATCTTCTTGATGCAGGCGCTGCTGGTATTCACTTCTACACAATGAATACCTCAACTGCTACCCGCGAAGTCTTTGAGGGCATCAAGGGCGCCGGACGATGAATAGATTAGAGTTTAGAAAGCGATGGAGCGATCTCCACGGCGGAGTCGAAATTCAGGGAGTCATCAAACTCTGGCTCAATATCTCATTTGGTATTGCCCGAACACTCAACTTCTTTCGCATCACTCCAAATGTTGTTACAACTCTCGGACTCATCTCAGCAGTCCTAATCTATTTCACCTCCTATACAAGTCAGCTGATTGCATTAGTTCTCTTCTCGCTGATCTGTGATGGCGTTGATGGATCACTGGCAATCTATGGAGATCGAGCGAGCAAGTTTGGTGAACTCTATGACTCAGTTGCAGATCGAATCTCTGAAGCTTTCTGGTTGATGGGCGCCACTTTTGTTGGCGTTCCGGTCCGATGGGCCATTGCTATTTGGGTACTTGCAGCAACCCAAGAATATGCACGTGCTCGCCTAGCATCACTTGGCTATACCGAGATTGGCGTTGTGACTCCAGCGGAGCGTCCAGTCAGAGCGATCTTTGTTATTGCAGTCACCATTACATTCTGGTTCGGTTATGACATAGGAACTCAGATTGCGATTGGCTTTACCGTTCTGCAGGCAATTAGTGCGCTGATTGTGATGCGGATGGCACGTTCAATATTGCGTTAGCAACAATCTCAGCGCTCAATCCGACAAGAGGTAATCCTCCACCTGGGTGAGCAGAGCCTCCGACGAGATAGAGATTCTTAATCGGCGAGCGGTTCTTTGCTCGCAGGAAAGCAGCTCGTGGTCCATTGCTTGAAGTTCCATATATAGAGCCGCCTGGCGCTTGAACTGAATTCTGCAGATCAAGTGGAGTTCTAATCTCAAGAAGATCAAGGCGATCACGGATTGAGATGCCGGCGGCTTCAATCTGATCAATGATGGAGTGGGCATAGCGCTTGGAAAATTCACTATCGCCCCAATCAAAACCATCATTGGGATCTTCGCTATGGCGAGGTGCATTGACGAGAACGAAGAGCGCCTCATGCCCTGGACTCTTCACCATCTCAGGATCATTGGGTGAGCAGATATAGATAGTTGGCTTCTCAACTGGAACTTTCTTGGTGAAGATCGCCTCAAATTCAGCATCGTAATCTTCGGGAAAAAGGATTGTGTGATGGGAGAGCTTCTCACCAGGAGCAGGACGTAATCCAAGTAGGAGCGAGAAGCCAGCAAGTGAAGGCTCTAACTTCGACTGTGCTTTTCGTATTCTCTTGAGCTTACGAGAGCTCGATTTGATTAATTTGTTATAGGTGAGTCCAGCATCTGAATTGGAGATGACGATATCGGCGCCAACCTTCTCTCCACTTTCCAGGGTGATTCCAATAGCTTTGCCGCCTTTAAGGTCAATAGATGCAACGGGGGAGCTAAGGTGAATCTCCACGCCAACTTTTTCACATCGCTGAGAAATATGTTCTGAGAGCGTTCCAATTCCACCTTTAATATGCCAGGCACCAAATGCCTCTTCGATAAATGCGATGGTTGAGAGAACAGCAGGTGCCTTGCGAGGATCGGACCCGCTATAGGTTGCATATCGATCCATGATCTTTGCTAGATATGGATTGGCCAGACCAAAGTCACGCAAGGTGGCGCGAGGGGCGATTATGCGCAGATCTCGAAAGATATTCTTACGCTTTAAGAGTGAGAGCGGGCTGCGAAGCTCTGACTCAACAAAAGGTTCACGCGAGACGTCCCACATCCGTTCTGCTCGATTGAGGACGCGATCCCATTGCTCAGCAGCCTCATCTCCAAATGATTCGCTGATGGATTGAAGAGTCTGCTTGCGCGAGAGGTTTGTGAATTTAACTGACTTTCCATCATGGAATCGGTAATCAAAGGATGGATTGACTTCAACTAGCTCCATCTCCTGGCCCATGTGTTTGCCGGTGCGCTGGAAGAAATCTCGATAGACAGCTGGAATTGTTAGGAGCGATGGGCCGGTATCAAATGCATAACGACCAATCCACTCAGTGCGACACTTACCACCAGGGCGATCTAAAGCTTCATAGAGTGCGACTTTGTGGCCAGCGCGAGCAAGTCTTGCCGCAGCGCACATGCCACCGATTCCAGCGCCGATAACAACAATCTTCTTCGGGTCTTTCACCTTGCCGACTTGCCCGGTCATATGGTGCGCCCCTTCCACTGAATTACTCGGCGATTACGCCATGAGAAGTAAAGCAGATAGATGAATAAGGCAGCAGATGCTGGATGGAGAAATGAGTCACGCAAACGAGCAGATGATGCCAGTGAACTGATTAATCGAGTACCGATGATTGCAATGAGCGCGGCAATAGCGAGCACATCCCCAGTAAAGGAGAGTGCAAGGGGAAGAATTCCAGTTGCGAAGATAAAGAGCGCTGCGATCAACGAGCCAAGAGGTGGGCCGAAGGCAGCATGGAGAGATTTTCCATATCCAGCAGAGAGCTCCTTAAATGATGAATACATCCGTGTTGATGCAATCTGTGAGCCATCAATGACAGCACCCTTAAAGCCTGCTCTCACAAATGATCGCCCAAGCTCAATATCATCGAGAACGTGAGTCGCAACTGATTCAAAGCCACCGATCGCCGTTAGGGAATCAGCCTTCATTGCTAAGAATTGTCCATTACAGACCACAGTCGATTGAAGTGGAAACTTCTCAGCACCTCGCAAGAGAAGAGTGCTCAACCAGGACCATTGCAGGAGAGGTTGTGCAAGGCGCTCAGACCAAGTGAGAGCTATCTGCCGTGGATAAGGGGAGAGGAAATCAAGTTCTGTATCTTTGAGGGTTGTCACAGCGCGAGAGATTGCATCGGGCGCGAAACTGACATCGGCATCAATGGAGATCACATAATCAACGCCTTCAAGGTGCTGTGAGAGATAACCGGCTTGAAGGGCATTGACCTTTCCAATCCATCCAGCTGGGGGAGGCGGTGCTGAGATGACTGCTACTCGACTACTCAGAAGCGATTCTGCGATCTGAAGCGTCTTATCATCAGAAGAATCATCAATTACGAGTACTTTGAAATCAGCGAGATTCTCTTGGCGCTCTAACTCACCGATTATTCGAGCGACATTCTTCTCCTCATTGCGCATAGGAAGAAGTATCAATACCCGCTCACTTACGAGGGTTGATGGGTGGGGCCTACGAATCGTGAAAAAGTTAATGAGGGTTGTCAGAAGCAAGAGTGAATTGAGGAGAAAGAGAGAGAAGGCCATCGAAGTTAAGCTTCACCGAGCCAATTCTTATAGATAAAGGGCGCAGCAAATGCTCCAAAGAAGAGCGAGCCAAAGAAGGCCAACCCTGGGCGATCGAAGAAGAAGAGATTTCCAATAAAGCCTGAGAAGAGCACCCAAGCGAGGAGAATCGTTACTGCACGAAGGCTTGCGCTCTCGCGGCGACGCTCAAATGGAAGGACAAGATTGAGAAAGGCGACAATCGCACACCCTGATAGAAGCCAGCCGAAGAAGTTTGAGAGCGGAATATCTGGCGTGAAGGGAACGTGAGCGCCGTCGACAACCCAAGTCCATCGACCTGCTGCCACCATCTGAGGATCAAGGAATAGATCCCATCCAGCAAGGAGCGCGCCACCATAGAGGAAGGTCCACTTCTGGGTGATGCGACGTGCTGCAACGAGAGCAGGGTGGACCATCATCACCCAGGCAAAGGGAACCACTAGCGGAACGGAGGCGATCGAAATTCCTAAAGTTGAGCTGTATTCATAAACACCGAAGGGCCATCCAGTGTGAACACCGAGAAGTTCAATGAAATATCCAAAGAGCGCGGTGATGATGAGATATCGAGATGCATATTTAATTCCAAAAGATAGGTAGGCGTGCAGAACCATCGCAGATGCTCCAACGAGGACAGTTGCGATAGTGACGATGCGCAACGGTTCGCCATCAAGGAGTGGATAAGAAATCTGTAGAAGAATTGTGAGAGCAAGAGTTGCGCCAAGAGTGATCCGCGCACGTTGAGAGATGCCGCGGCGACGTCTGCGTGGGGTGTAGTGCCTAATGGACATGGTTAAAGTCTGCCTTATTTATTAAGTCAAAGCGGGCAAAGAGCTCTTCGCTATACCAATCGAATCGCTTCGTATCCTCAATCACTGCGCGGTGAGGGGCATTCTTGTATGCAAAATCACGCAAAGCCTTAGCCGACTCCCACAGCGAAAATGTTCCTTGGAGGCCAAGGGGCGCCTCGCCAATGCCAATGGAGAAGATCAACCCCGGGCTCTGATGGAGATCAGTAACGACTGGTGGGATTGAGCGCCAGAAACGAATTGCTTGCGACCACTTCAGGCGAGCACGGGTAATTGCTACAACTGGACCACCAGAGTGTCCTTCACCGCTTATTGCAAAGGGCTCTCTACCCGACCACTTTCCGTGGGATGAGATGGGATTGAGCAAATAGAGATCACTCTTTACAGCTCGCCGCTTCCATGTGGCGAGGAATTGAGATTCTTCAACCGCATTCAAATCATCGGCAACAAAGAGGATTGCCCATTGCTTTAAATCAGCATCACTCGGGGTGAAGGTTCTGCCGGTGCCGGTTCCCATTAACTTTGCAAAGCTCACGCCCGGGATATTTCGTGCAACTCGTCTTCCGATTGCCATCTGAATAAAGGCGAAGGGGATTGAGTGCCGCTTGAGAGTGAAGATATAGAGCGCGGTCGCTGGGCTCTTCGCCAATGTCATTGCGGAGTTCCTTCAATGAGATCCCATTTGTTGCCATAGATATCTTGGAAGACAACCACCTTGCCAAAAGTTTCATTTCTAGGCTCTTCAATAAAGGTAACTCCATGAGTGAGATAGTTGGCATAAGTCTCATCAAAGTTATCTGTATGGAGGAAGAATGCGACCCTTCCACCTGTTGTAGATCCAATACGTTCAACCTGCTCCGGTGTACTTGCTTTGGCAAGGAGAATCTTTCCTCCGGTTGGTCCCGGTGCAACAACAACCCATCTCTTCTCGAGTGAGAGCGGGGTATCTTCTAGAAGAGTAAATCCTAAATCGTTGATGTAGTGGGAGATAGCTCGGTCATAGTCATCGACCACAATCGTTGTCATGGCAAAGCTCAGTTGCATTATTCGCCGACCTTCGTGGGGGTTGCAGAGGTTGCTGCAATCAGCTCAGCGAAAGAGGTTGGAAAGACGCCATGGGGATGGCCGGCTGCCGCCCAGATGATCGGGTAATCGTTGAGCGCTTGATCGATGAGAGTGATATCTGCCTTCTTCATCCAGCCAATCGGGCTGACACCACCTATAGAAAAACCAGAGAAATCTTTTACAAAGGAAGCATCGACTCGAAGTAACTCCTCATACCCAAGTGTGCGCGCAACCAGGTCGGTATCGACTCGATGGCGACCACTCGTGATGATGAGTAGGACTTTCTCATCAGGGGTCTTAAAGATAAGAGAGGATGCGATCTGACCTACTTCAATGCCGAGTGCTGACGCCGCATCTTGTGCGGTGCGTGCGCTTTCACCCAGCACGGTGATGGGGCCTTTGATGGAGAGCTCATCCATGGCTGCGGCAACTCTTTTCACCGCCGACTTCTCAAGGATGTGTTCCATAGTGGGTAAGGTTAGGGGATAGGTTTCTCTCGTGACCACAGCGATGAAGCGAGGAATTAAGGCTCGAAACTCTCTCTGGGCATCCTTTTTTATTATGGGAATCGCCTCCATGGCGTGGGTGGCTCGAATTCCTGAGATTAAAGATGCAGTCAAACTCTCCAACGGAGAATTCGGATTTGTCTTCCTCGGCTCGACTATCGGCGCAGTTCTCGGAGCTCAAATTGCAGGCCGCGCCATCCACACCTTTGGATCACGCCCCGTCGTCAATCTCTCATCTTTCTTACTTCCAGCCGGTCTGGTTGCAATGGGCTACTCCACAACTGCAACCGAGCTCTTCTTTGCTCTTATGTTGATGGGCTTTGGATATGCACTGACAGATATGTCGGTCAACACCCAAGCTGTTGTCGTAGAAAAGATTTTGAATCATAAATGGATGTCCTCTTTTCATGGCATGTGGAGCTTGGGTTCATTTGTCACAACCGTCTTTGGTGGTGTGATGATCTCCTTCCTGACTCCTCGTGAGAACCTTGTTTTAGTTGCCATCGCCTCTCTCATTGCATTTATCCCAGCAAATATCTATCTATTATCACCATCAGAAGATGAACATGCAGGCGATGGCGTTGAAGCAACTGAGGCGAAGATTCCATTCTTTGGAAAGTCAGTTCTTCCACTCTGGGCAATCGGTTTAGGGTTGATTGCTGGCATGGTTGCAGAGGGCGCCGCGAGCGACTGGGGAGCGATCTTGCTCCGAGACAATATGGAAATTCCAAAGGGAATCTATGCATCTGCCTTCGCTTCATTTGCTCTAGCCATGATCACTAGTCGATTCTTAGGCGATAAAGCGCTCTCAAAGTTTGGGGCCCGAAACACAGTCAGATATGGCGGTGTGGTTGGCGGTGCAGCATGGGGCATCTGTATTGCAATCGCTGTTCCGCTCTCATCCGTTGCGATGGTACCGGCTCTGATCATCGTCAATATTGGTTTTATCTTCGCCGGCCTTGGTATTGGTCCGATGTTTCCCGCCTTTATCTTGGCTGCTAGTCGCGTCAAAGGCGTGGCGCCAGCTGTTGCAATTTCGCGCGTTGGCGTAATTGGAATCGCAGGCTTCTTTATTGGCCCGACTATTACTGGAATTATCGCTGAGGCAACTTCGCTCTCATGGGCGATGGCCTATCCAGTGGGAATGATGATCTTGGCTGGATATATGTCTCGCTCAATCCACGAAGATTAAAAGAGCCAGGTGTGAGCCAGGGTAAAGAGCGCGATAGAAAAGAGCAAGAAGGCAAATGCTCGCTTTAAGAGTTCAGGGGAGGCAAAGCGACCCTTATGTGAGGCAAGGCTTGCAATAAGAACAGCGCTGATCGCCATGATTGCAGGGATATGCCAATCGACCTCGCCCCAGGTGTGGTGATGGGCGAAGAGTGCAATCAGTGAATTGAGCGAGATGATTAAGAGCGATGTGCCAGCTGCAACTTTCTGAGGCGTTCCAAAGAAGAGAACGAGAACTGGGATAGCAAGAAACCCACCACCAATACCGAAGATTCCAGTCATCGAGCCGATGATGAGAGAGACAACTATCAATGTAGATACCGGCATGGTGCGATGAGTATCGGTAAAGGGGGATTTCAGCATTGAAGCGCCGGCAATCAGAAGAACGAGCGCAAAGCCAGTTGTTATAAATTGATCTGGGAAAGATGGAGCAATCGTTGAAAATCCAATATTGGTAATCAATCCAAGTCCTGAGATGACGAGCGCATCTCGATAGAGAATTTCTTTGCTAACCATTTTTGGAATCGCTCCTGAGAGCGCTGCGAGGAAGACGACTGCTAGCGCTGCTGTCGTTGCTTGATGGGGAGTGAAGTCAAAGATATAGATCAAGATAGGTACAGAGAGCATGGCGCCACCTGCGCCAACAAAACCAAGAACTGCGCCGATAAAGCTGCCTGCCAATAAGGCGGCAATAATCTCCATGAGTCAATAGTGGCAGAGAATGGAAGAAGCCCCCCGATTTCTCGAGGGGCTTCCCTGACTATCTTTTGGATTATCCAAAGAACGAGATCGCTCCAAGGCTTCCACCGATTTTATCGACAACGCCGCTTTGGACGAGAGCGAAGAGGATAAGCGCTGCTCCACCGAGAGCCATATCCTTATTAAATGCCATTGACTCCTGCATCTTTGTATTTGCATCAGTCTCTTTCCAGAACTGGTGGAAGATGAGCGCTGCAAGGATCACAGTGATTGCAATAAGGAGCGCACCAAGGTCAACCCAAGTACCGATGACGATAAGGATTCCACCGGCGAGGAAGGTAAGGCCTGAGCCGATAACGCCGAGCTTTGCAGCAGGGAGCTTCTTAAACTTTGCATAACCTGTCATTGCCTCAAGGTTCTTAAAGTGAGCAAAGCCTGCGCCAATCCAGAGGGCGCCGAATAGAACACGGCCGAGGATGAGTACTAGATCCAATTTTTTCTCCATTTTCTTTATGCCCAGCGTCTTTAGCTGAGTACAGGAATAGGGTAAGGGTTGTAGTTGAAAATTCAATTACATTAACGATGCGACACGCAAAGAGGGGTCGCACCATTTGGTGCGACCCCTCTTCTTACACATTACCTGTCGGTATTAGTTGACCTTCTTGATGCGGCCATCTGCAGCCGGAACATTGATGGTCTTTGCGTTCTTCACTGCTTCTACAAAGACATCGACCAAGAGATCGCGCACCTTTGCGACAGCTGGTGAAAAGACGCCAACATATCCGTCGCCACCCTGTACGAGGTAGTCGACAGTTGCGATTGTGTAGACGGTTGAGTCCTTTGCAATCGCTGTGCCATCAAGCTTTGTTACAGATACGACGCGTGAGCCAACTGGCTTGCTGCTATCGAATGAGAACTTAAAGCCTGAGATCTGTGGGAAGCGACCATCTGCTGGATATGCACCACCGACGCCGTTTTCAAGCGCCTTCCAGAGGGTTGCTCCTGTGATAGTTGTTGTTGAGATGGAGTTTCCGAATGGAAATACTGTCATCGCATCGCCAACTGTGACATCCCACGGACCGGTTGCAGATGTTGCAGGGCGTGAGAGTGTCTTATCAAGCGGTGTGAATGTTCGTGCTGGGAACGTGTCGCGGATACCGCCACCATTGATCAGAGCGAAATCTGTCTTGTACTTCGCACGAATTGCATCCGTTGTGAAGTTTCCAAGCGGAGTCTCACCAGAACGCTCTACTGCAGGAGTTCCACCACGTGGGAAGAGACCTGAGACAGTTCCAATCTTGACATCAAGCTTTGGAGCAAGTGCATCCTTGTACTTCTTCACAAGAGCTGCAGCTGTTGCATCTGGAGTGAGTTTTGCAGCTTCAGCCTTTGATACATATTCAACTGCTGATCCCTTAACGCGACCTGTTGCAGTATTGATGCAGAGAGTTGTGCGTGTGTACTCAACACCTGCGTTACGCACCTGAGCTACAAGAGCTGTTGGCGTGCGGAGTGTGCCTGGGATAGCAGTTGAGTAAACAAGGTGGCTGTGGCCACCGAAGATGATATTTGCACCCTTGATTTCCTGAGCGATTTCAGGAAGGCGACCGACTGCAACTCCATCAACGTTCTCTGTCCAACCCTGGTGAACAAGAGCTACGACAACTTGAGCGCCTTCTGCACGCGCTGCAGCGATTGCCTTATTAACGCCTGCTGCGCTTGGATCAATCACAATCGTTCCAGATGGACCGGTGAGGTTTCCTGGGAATACCTGCTCAGCTGTTGACTCTGTATTAGCGCCAACGATTGCAATCTTCACCCCACCGCGGGTAACGATTGTGTATGGTTTTGCAGACTTTGAGCCTGAGACGAGATCCTTGAGTGAGCTGTAGTTAGCTGCAACCCACTGGAAATCTGATGCGCCGATTACCTTCTGAACATGGGCGATATTGCGATCATGCTCATGGTTACCAAATGCTGATGCATCGAGCTTCATCAAGTTGAGCGCCTCAATTGTTGGCAACTCTTCAAATGCTGAAGAGATCTGTGGCGCTGCACCGATGTTGTCACCAGATGAGACAGCGACAGTATTTGGGTTGATGACTCGCTCGTTATTCCATGCTGCAACAAGACCTGCTGCACCAATGCTCGTTGCTGAGACATCGAGAGCTCCGTGAAGGTCTGAGAGCTGCAAGAATTGAAGTGACTTGAAGTTTGATGAGACATTCTTGATTGTTGCTGCATCAAAGCTCTTATTTGCCTTTGCTGCAGGTGAGATTCCATATGCGCTCACTGCCTGAACAACAGGTGTGAAGACCTTCTGTCCGGCAAGCACTGGCATTGTGACAACGCTCTTTGCTGATGCAGGGACGATAACTGGGCATGATCCCGCTCCCGCAGAGACGATGTATGAGGTGATCTCTGGCGCAACATCTGGTGATGGTGTCCAGCGAACAGTTACTCCACCTGCTGATTCATATGCGACAACATTTGTTGGCGCAGCAGGTGATGCATAGGTCGCAGCATGTGCGATTGGCGTAAGAACTGTTGCGGCAAGGGCTGCAACAGCGGATGCGGCCACGAGTGCGCGCTTGAGGGTATGAGTGGTTTTCATGAGGCGAAATCTATGGGCAGAGCAGGCCTTACCCGGCCTGCCACACGCCCATCCCTTTCTTGGCCGCTAATTGCCGCTAATTGACGCTTAATTAAGGCTCGATCGCCACCCTCCCCTTCCGAATACCCCCGCTCAACCCTCAAGGTTTGGTCGAGCGTTGCCCTTGTCGGTGGGGTGGGCTATTTTTCGAACATCTGTTCGAATATTCCAATCCGGAATTTCGCATCTCATAAAGGAGGCTCACGTGGCGAGCGAAGTTATCCCCGCAGGAGAGGTCCTTATTGATGGACCTACTACTCCTATTGAATTTACATTCCGCGGAAAGCGTTTTCGTATCCATGCCGTTCTCTCTCGCTGGTGTGAGAGCGGTGGATGGTGGAATCGCGTTAGCGATGGAAAGTATCGCCCTGATGATCAAGCGCGTGCGCTCTGGCGTGTAGAGGCGGCGCCTATTGGTGCGCTCACAACATTTCAACTCGAGCGCGATGAAGCAACAGGGCAGTGGATAGTCACAACGATCTAACTCGTTAACTTCCTATGAGCTTTATCCATCTACGCACTACAAGTGCATACTCCTTTAAATATGGCACCACTATGCCTGAAGAGCTGGTGGAGCGCGCCGCTGAGTTTGAGATGCCCGCCCTTGCTCTCACCGATCGCGATTCATTTGCTGGCACGATTCGCTTTGCAAAGAGCTGCCTCCACTATGGAATTGCACCGATCATCGGTATCAATCTTCAGATCGATCTCATCAACTCTGAATCGGTAGGGGTAAAGGCAGATCGCAAGAACTTTCCTCGGGTGACAATCCTTGCTGGTGGCGATGGGGGATATCGCAATCTCATGCACCTCTATCGAGGGATCACCTTCCACTCACCTGATCGCATCCCGGTCATCACAATGGATATCCTCGAACGCTTTAGCTCTCATAGCAACCAGCTCTACTTATTACATGGCCCTGAGTCACCGGTATCAGAGGCGATTGGCCTCCATCGCTTCGATCTTGCAATGGAGATATTTAATAAGACGAGACCTTTCTTTGCTGATCAAGCGATTGAATGTGTTTCACATTTAGTGGGAGGAAATGGCCCGCGCTCTACTGCTCATGCAGCTCGCTCACTTGTATTTGCTCGCGAACACGATATCGATGCGGTAGTAACCAATGCGGTGAGGATGCGCGATCGTAGCGATGGGCCAGTTGCAGATATTCTCGATTGTGCTCGCCAATTAGTCCCGCTAGATCGCAGACATCTTGAGCGACGTAATGCAGAAGGATTCCTCAAGAGCAGCGCAGAGATGGTGGCGCTTGCTGGCGAGATTGCTCGGGCGGCGGGCGAGGGATCGCCGCGATTGCTATTAAAGAGAACGCGCGAGTGGGCAGAGCGCTCACTTCTCTCACCTCAGCGCGATATCGGTTTAGGTGGCATCCATCTACCTGAGGCAGAAGTTGTGGGGGCGGAAAACGGTGCAGATATGCGCCGGGTATTGCGAGAGCGTAGTGAGGCAGGTCTGCATTGGCGCTATACCGATAGCGGTGAGATTCGAAAGGCGCGCCTGCGTCTCGATGATGAGTTGGCAACTGTGGCAACTCTTGGCTTTGAGTCCTACTTTCTCACCGTTGCAGATATCACCGATATGGCGCGCGATAAAGGTATTCGCGTTGCAGCGCGCGGCTCCGGCGCCGGCTCTCTTATCTGTCATCTCCTTGGAATCTCTGGGGTAGATCCGATCAAACATGGTTTATTGATGGAGCGTTTCTGCTCACCACTACGGCGCGCACTTCCCGATATCGATATCGATGTGGAATCTTCACGTCGCCTTGAAATCTATGACGCGGTCTTTGCTCGCTATGGAGCGCCATCATTTGAGAGCCCCTCTGCTATCTCGCGCTGCGCCACAGTTGCGATGGTGGAGACCTATCGAGCTCGCCATGCAATCCGTGATGCTGGAGCTGCCCTCGGACTTCCTGCCGGTGAGATTGATTTACTTGCAAAGTCGATGCCACATGTGCGCGCTGCCAATATCGAGGCAGCCCTTGCATCCCTGCCAGAGTTGAAGTCACTTAATACCTCAGCGCCGCTGATGCAGATGACGATTGCGATGGCTGCTCGTTTAGATGGTCTACCTCGCCACCTGGCGATGCATCCATGTGCAATTGCGCTCTCTGATGCAACCCTGCTTGATCGCACGCCGCTTCAGATCAACGCCGGCGGTTATCCCATGCTCGAATTTGATAAAGATGATGTAGAAGATATTGGCCTCCTCAAACTTGATGTCTTAGGTGTGAGGATGCAATCGGCGATTGCCCATGCAGTCGATGAGATCCGTCGCACCGCAGACCCTGATTTTGATATCGATAACGTTCCGCTCGATGACCCTGATACCTACTCATTGATTCAATCAACCCAGACACTTGGCCTCTTTCAGATTGAGAGCCCAGGTCAACGCGAACTTGTCGGCAAATTACAGCCGCGCACCTTCAACGATCTCATTATCGATATCTCTCTCTTTCGTCCAGGGCCAGTTAAGAGCGACATGATTCGCCCCTTCTTAGAGGCCCGCGGTGGCTTTACTTCACCGCAATTAATCCATCCCACACTCGCACCAATCTTGACTGAGACAGAGGGCGTTGTCGTCTTCCATGAACAGGTGATCTCCATTATCTCTGTGATGACCGGTATCTCATTAGCTGCTGCAGATGAGAAGCGGCGCGCGCTCGGCAGTAAAGCGGGGCAGCAAGAGGTCTGTGATTGGTTCTTTCCAGCTGCAGGTGAGCGCGGTTATGAACTTGCAACAATTACAACGGTCTGGGAGATCTTGCGCGCCTTTGCATCCTTTGGTTTCTGTAAGGCGCACGCTGCAGCATTTGCTCTTCCCACATATCAATCTGCCTGGTTGAAAACCCACTACCCAGCGCAATTTATCTCAGGCGTTCTCACTCACGATCCAGGGATGTATCCCAAGCGGTTGATGGTCGATGAGGCGCGGCGAATGAAGGTTCCCATTGCACCTCTTGATATCAATTGCTCATCGAGCGATTACCGAGTGGAGAAGGTGGGGCAGAGGGATGCAATTCGGATTGCGCTCTCTGCTGTCAGTGGTGCCAGTGCGCGCGAGATTGACTCAATCGCAGCAGGTCAGCCTTATATCGATCTCGCCGATTTCTATCGCCGCTCTGGCGCATCGGCGCCAACGATTGAAACTCTTATCCTCACTGGTGCCTTCGATAGCCTTCACATTAATCCAAAGATTAATGGCGATATCACCCACCGCGATCTCCTCCTCCATTTAGCAGATCTACAGAAGACATCAACGCCTGCCCTCTCTGGGGCGCAGCTCTCGCTCTCATTAGCGCCACCTCTCTTAGAGGCGAGTGGGCTACCTGCGATGAGTAGCCAAGAGAAGATGGGCCACGAACTTTCGCGCCTCGGGATGGATATCTCCGAGCACCTTCTCTCGCCCTATGCAGAGTTTCTCAATGCAATCGGTGCAACGCGATCTTGCGATCTCCTTCAATTACGGAGCAATAGCACTGTCCTTGTCGCCGGAGTGAAGGTCGCACTCCAATCGCCACCGGTGCGATCAGGTAAGCGAGTTCTCTTCCTCTCTCTCGATGATGGATATGGCTGCAGTGATGCCACCTTCTTCCCTGATGTTCTGCAATCACGGGGTGGTGAATATGCACAGACCCTCTATGCCACATCGCTCTTTCTTCTGCGCGGCGTTACTCGCCGCACAGGGGAGAAGGGGATATCAATCCGCGCAACCGGAGTCTGGGATCTACGTAGCGCCTATCACGATTGGAATCTTAAGAAAGGTAGTGTGGCGATATGAGCACAATTCTGCATGTAGATATGGATGCCTTCTATGCATCTGTTGCAGAGCTCGATCATCCAGAGCTACGCGGTAAGGCAGTTGTCGTGGGAGCGGGCGCTAGAGGTGTAGTGCTCTCTGCCAATTATGAGGCGAGAAAGTTCGGCATTAGAGCTGCGATGCCAGTGGGGAGAGCGCAACGGATGGCGCCACAAGCGATCTTTATCGCGCCAGAGCACCATCGCTATGCCGAGATTTCCGAGCGAGTGATGGAGATCTTTAGCCGCTACACGCCGAAAGTTGAACCAATCTCACTCGATGAGGCATTTCTCGATGTGACAGGTGCGCAGAAGTTATTGGGAAGTGGGCGAGAGATTGCAGAGAAGATCCGTAGTGAAGTAAAGTCACAAGAGGGCATTACTTGTTCTGTTGGAATTGCCTCCAATAAATTTATTGCAAAGCTCGCCTCCCAACATTGCAAACCGAATGGACTCTTAGAGATAGTCGATGAGAAGCTCCTTGAATTTCTCCACCCACTACCGGTTGCTGCGATGTGGGGAGTGGGGCCAAAGACTGGTGAGGCGCTACAACGACTTGGGCTCCACACCATTGGTGATATCGCAAATACTCCACGCTCTACCTTGATTCGCGCATTAGGAGATGCAACAGGCGCCTCTCTCTATGAACTCGCTTGGGGGCGCGATCTCCGTGATGTTAGCAACGATGAACCAGATAAGAGCATTAGTAATGCAGAGACCTTCGCCTATGACCTCGATAATCCAGAGGAGATCTTGCGTGAATTCTTGCGGATGACAGAGAAGGCAGCTTCTCGGTTGCGCGATAGAGGGCTCTTTGCCAAGACGATTGGAATCAAAGTCAGATTCTCAGATTTCACCACTATCAACCGGAGTAAGACACTGCCACTTCCAATCGATAGTACCCAGGAGATCTATGAGGTTGTCCGCACCCTCTACCTTGCGCTCAAGATTGGGGGAGCGCGGTTGCGCCTGGTTGCAGTCTCACTCGAGAACCTCCATGAGGGAGCCCATGAGCAGATGCTCCTTGGCTCACGGGATAAGGGGTGGCGAGATGCAGATAGCGCGATCGATAAGGCCCGCGCTCGCTTTGGCAGCTCTAGCGTGCGACCTGGGCGCTTGATCCGACCCGCCAAAGAGGTGGAAGAGGAGTAGGCAAAGTTGGGCAGGGACGGCAAGGTTAGAACGGTCAAAGAGTTGATAATCAAGGTGACGGATAGCGCTATCTGTTCTATTGTGGGGCTATGGCACTTTCCGATCGTGAACGACGCTTACTAGCGGAGATGGAGGCGGCTCTCGCCTCTGATGATCCACGCCTACAGTCGACCCTCGCAGGTGGCGATACTCAGACCCTTATCCGTAAGGCCCCTGGCTCACTCATCGGAGGTATCGCTCTTATCTTGGCTGGAATCGGAATCCTCTTCACTGGCCTCATCTCACAGATCACCCCGGTAGGAGTCGCCGGCTTTATCGTCGCTCTCATCGGCCTTTTGATGTCCATTCGCTCCGCCGGCTCGATCTCCATCACAGGGCCACGGGTGAAGTCACCGAAGCGCTCGCTCAATGACCGCCTCCAGGAGAGGTGGGATCGCCGCTCCTTCGAGCAGTAAGACCACTCGAGATTAACCCGCCCACCAAGGCGGGTTTTTTTATGCCCAAAATCTGGCGTGGAGCGGGGTGGGGAGAGCCCCCTAGAAAAGGGAAGTATTTGGGTCAGAGTGGTGTAAAAAGGGGGAAAGTGGTGTAAAGTGGGGAATTGAGCGGGAAATTCACGCTCATACCTTGGGGAAGGTGGTGAAAATCAATGTTCTTAGGCACCCATGAACCTCGTCTCGACGAGAAGGGTCGATTGATTCTTCCTGCCAAATTCCGCGAAGAGCTCTCACCAGGATTGGTAATTACCAAGGGGCAGGAGCGCTGCCTCTATGTCTTTCCTGCCTCTGAATTTGCCCATATCACTGAGACCTTGCGCCAAGCACCGGTCACGGCAAAGGCTGCCCGTGATTACCAGCGCGTGATGTTCGCTGGAGCTCACGATGAAATTCCTGATCGCCAAGGTCGAATCACTATTCCTCAAGGACTTCGCACTTACGCCGGTCTTGAAAAAGAGTGCGTTGTTATCGGCGCAAATACCCGAGTTGAAATCTGGGATAGCGGTGCGTGGGCTGAATACCTCGCAGATCGCGAAAAGAGTTTTGCTGATGTCTCTGAAGAAGTATTTCCGGGACTTTTCTAGAGCATCAGCAAAAAATATTTAAAGAGAAAAACTAAATAAACATAAGTAAATAAAAGAAAAAGAAGAAAAGAAAAAAACTGAATAGGCCTCACTCATCTGTGGCCACCGCCGACCTTAAAGGCCGACAGCGGCGTCTCTTCCCCGACGCCGCTATCGATGAAATACAAATCCGTCGGCCGGCGGTGACCAGAGATGAGTGAGTGAAGAAATGTAATGAAGAGATTAGAAATTTGAGCCAGGAAATGGGGGAGTAGATGCAACATATATCTGTAATGCGCGATCGCTGCGTTGAACTTCTCTCTCCATCCATTATCGCCTCTGAGAAGCCCGTTGTTGTCGATGCAACTCTCGGCCTCGGCGGACATAGCGAGGCTCTACTCCAGAAGTTCTCACATTTAACTGTTATCGGTATTGATCGCGATCTCCAGGCGCTGGCAAAGGCGAAGAGTCGTCTTGCTCCGTTTGGCGATCGCTTCCTTTCAGCACATGCAATCTTCGATGAATTCACAACAGTTATTAAGAGCTTTGGATATAGCCAAGTTAACGGAGCGCTCTTTGATTTAGGTGTCTCATCTATGCAGCTCGATGAGGGCACCCGTGGTTTCTCTTACTCACATGATGCGCCGCTTGATATGCGGATGGATCAGAGCCGTGGCATTACCGCAGCGGAAATCATCAATACCTATCAGCCAGGTGAACTTGTTCGCATCTTGCGAGTCTATGGTGAAGAGAAATTCGCTACCCGCATCGTCGAAAACATCGTTAAGGAGCGCGCAATCGCACCAATGAATTCAACTCTCCAACTTGCAGCACTTGTTAAAGAGAGCATTCCTGCAGCGACTCGTCGAACAGGTGGCAATCCATCAAAGCGCACCTTCCAAGCTCTTCGAATTGCAGTCAATGATGAGTTGGGCGCAATTGAACGCGCACTTCCTCAGGCGCTTGAGAGCATTGTTATCGGCGGCCGGGTAGTTGTGATGTCATTTCAATCATTGGAAGATCGCATCGTTAAGGAGCACTTTACAGAGGCATCAACCTCAAAGAGTCCTCGTGAGCTTCCGATGGAACTTCCAGAGTATGCAGCGAAATTTAAGCTTGTCTTTAACTCAAGCGAGAAGCCAACTCAAGCTGAGGTGGAAGAGAATTCTCGCGCCGCTTCAACGAGACTTCGTGCAATAGAGAGAGTGGCGGCATAAATGGCTACAGCTCTAGCGCGTAAGGCGGTCTCTACAACTCTCACAACTGGCATCAAGCGCCAGGTTGTCGATCGCACAGCACAGATTATTCAATTGACCTTCCCACAGGTATCTGTGGCACAGCAGGCAAGTCGTAAATACTTTGCAGTCTTTGTCTCGACCGTAAGCGTCTTGGGATTCCTCGCACTTCTCGGCATTAATACCTTGCTCGCACAAGATGCATTTAAGCTCTCCAACCTCAAGGTTGAGGCGAAGATGGTGGCCGATCAGCGCGATGCAATCACTCGCTCTATCGATGCCCACTCTGCCCCTGAAGCGCTAGCTGCTGCGGCGACTGCGCTCGGAATGAAGCCATCTGAGACCCCTATCTTTCTCAACCTTCCAACGAGCGGGGAGGTAACACGTGGGTGATCTCCTCCTCTCCAAATCACGTATTCGCATCCTTGCTATGTTCTTCGTGATCGCACTATCGCTTTTGAGCCTTCAGTTATTTAGAGTTCAAATCATCGAAGCATCTAACTACAAACTCCGCGCCGTCGATGAGATGGAGACAACTCGCGTTGTTCAGGCGCCACGTGGTGAGATTACAGATAAGAATGGTGTGGCATTTGCGCGAAGCGTCTCTGCTATCAGCATCGTTGTGGATCAAACCCAGATCAATGACCCAGCAAAGACCGCTGCATTTGTAGCGCCAATCCTTGGTCTGCCAGTGGCTGATGTTCAAGCGAGCATCACCGGCACTCGTAAGTACTCGATGGTTCTTAAAAATGGCCGCCCAGCTCTCTGGTCGAAACTGACGAGAGCGATGGATGAGTACAACGCATCCCTTGATGGAAAGGAGATTGGGGAGCGCATTATTGGCTTCTTCCCAGAGCGCTCCTATATTCGTGAATACCCATCTGGGCAATTGATTTCATCACTGATTGGTTTTGTTCGCGCCGATGGCGTTGGTGCAACAGGTCTTGAGTACAGCATGAATTCAACAATCGCTGGCAAAGCAGGTCGTTACTCATATGCTCGCGCCAATGGCGCTGAGATTCCAGGATCTCAAAATGAAATCATTGCACCGCAAGCAGGAACAACTGTTCGCCTCACGATCGACCGTGATGTTCAATGGGTTGCAGCAAAGGCAATTGCAGAGGCGGTAAAGAGCACTGGAGCCGTTAACGGAACTGTGATTGTGATGGATCCACGAACAGGTGCGATCATCGCTCATGCAACGGCGCCTACTTTTGATCCCAATAACACCAAGGGCGTCTCGCTCGATTTGATGCGCAATCCTTCAGTTCAAGATGTTTACGAGCCAGGTTCAACTGGAAAAGTTATGACAATGGCGGCGGCTTTGGAAGAGAAGACAGTGACGCCAACAACTGTCTTTACCGTTCCTTACGGACTTCATCGCGCTGGAAAGACTTTCCATGATCACGAGCGCCATAAAACTCAGCAATTGACTACAACAGGAATTCTTGCGGTCTCATCCAATACAGGTTCAATTAAGGTGGGAGAGACCCTTGGAAGCGATCGCCTCTACGACTATTTAACTAAATTTGGAATTGGATCAAAGACAGGATCTGGACTTCCAGGTGAATCAGCTGGCATCTTGCGTCCAGTTAAAGATTGGTCCGGAACAACCGCGCCAACTGTTGCATTTGGTCAGGGTTATTCGGTGACTGCGATGCAGGCAACAAGCGTCTTTGCAACGATTGCAAATGGTGGCGTTAGAGTTGCTCCGACGGTTATCGCTGGCACAAGTGACTCTTCCGGTCATTTCACTCCTGCCAAACAGCGTGAATCAGTCCGCGTCATCGGTGAAGACGCTGCAGCGCAGCTTCGCACGATGATGGAGAGCGTGGTCTCTGCCAAGGGAACTGCACCAAGTGCTGCTATCCCAGGCTATCGCGTTGCAGGCAAGACAGGTACTGCTCAGCGCGTTGATCCCATCACTGGAAAGTACAACGGTTACACCGCATCATTTATCGGCTTCGCACCGGCAGATAGCCCTCGTTATGTCATCAATGTGACGCTACAACGCCCACGTAATGGCCACTATGGCGGAGCTCTCTGCGGTCCGGTCTTTAAGAAGGTAATGACATTTGTTCTTCAATCAGAGCATGTTCCACCAACAGGAACAAGAGTTGAGCCAGTTGCTCTCACCAAGGCGCAATTGAAGAGCTATCAGGCCACACAAGTGAGTGCGAAGAACTAATGGTTCGCCCATTTAATGAGTTCACTTACTCGTTGACAAAGGCTGCAGAGCTACTTGGCGCAGATCGAGAGAACTTCCTTGAACTTAACTTCACCGGTCTTACCCATTTCGACTCTGAAGTTCTCCCAGGAGATATCTTTTTAGCTTTTCCGGGTGCAAATCGCCATGGAGCGGAGTTCATCTCCTCCGCTAAGTCGCGTGGTGCGGTTGCAGTGTTAACGGATCAGGCAGGCGCGGCGCACTCTGCCGGTCTTCCAACTTTGATCGTGAAAGATGTTCGGGTGGCAGGAGCTCTCCTTGCATCAAGTTTCTATCGCGCACCGATTCGAGATATGCAGAGCATCGGCATCACTGGCACCAATGGCAAGACAACTGTGACGACTCTGCTCTATCAACTCTTCAGCGCAGTTGGCCGAGAGAGTGGATTAATCGGCACAGTTGAGACCCGTATTGGCGCTGAATCAATCAAGAGCCAGCGCACCACCCCTGAGGCGGCAGATCTTCAGGCGCTTGCAGCGACGATGCGTGAGCGCCATATGCGCCACCTGGTGATGGAGGTTTCCAGCCATTCGCTAGAACTACAGCGCATGGTGGGCTCTCACTTTTCAATAGTTGGGTTTACCAATCTCACTCAAGATCATCTCGATTTTCATAAGGATATGGAGAGCTACTTCGCTGCTAAATCCAAGCTTTTCACCTTTGAGTATGCAGATCTTGGCTTCATCAATATTGATGATCCATATGGAGCGCGTCTCTTCGCATCTGCCTCTGTTCCAATGATTTCGCTCTCGAGAAGTTCAGAGAAGGCAACCTGGCACTTTGTTGAGATAAATCCAACAAACTCTGGCGCTGAGTTTGTCATCCGCGGAAAAGATGGCGTCTTGATTGAATCTAGAACCAAGATGCGCGGAGGTTTTAACCTCGACAACCTTCTCTTAGCTGTTGCTATCGCATATGAGTGTGGGGTGGATCCGCTTGAGATTGCCACACTCATTCCACAGTTAACTGGTGCTCCTGGTCGATTAGAGCCAGTCTCACTAGGACAGAACTTCGCTGCCTTGGTTGACTATGCACATTCACCAGATGCCGTGAAAAATGTTCTGGCGGCAGCACGCGAGTTCACAGCCGGCAAGTTAATCGGTGTGTTGGGCTGCGGCGGAGATAGAGATTCAAGTAAGCGCCCTCTGATGGGGCAGGCGCTTTTCAGCGGTTGTGATGTTGCAATCATGACCAGCGATAACCCCCGGAGCGAAAGTCCAGCTTCAATTCTGGAGCAGATGAAGGGAGCGGCTGAACTCATGAAGCCATCTGCGGTGATCGAAGATCGCGCAGCAGCTATTGAGTATGCAGTCTCTCTCGCTGAAGCTGGCGACACCGTCATTATTCTCGGAAAAGGCCATGAGTCCGGCCAAGAGGTGAATGGGGTAGTTACCCCATTTGATGATCGACTTGAATTAGCAAAGGCAATCGAGGCAAAGCGGTGATTGCAATGAAGGCGAGTCAGATCGCAGAGATTGTTGGGGGAGAACTCCACGGCCCTGATATTGAGGTGACAAATCGAGCCTACCTCTCATCACGTGAGTGCCAGCCAGGATCGATCTTTCTTGCAATCAAAGGTGAGAAAGTTGATGGCCATGATTTTGTCGGTGATGCCTTCGCGCATGGAGCAGTTCTATCTTTAACTTCTCATCCAGTTGATGAGCGATGTGTAGTTGTCGGAGATGTAACTGTTGCAATTGGCAAACTTGCAACTTATCTCCGTAGAGAACTTAAGAAACTTAAGGTGATTGGAATTACCGGTTCCCAAGGAAAGACCACTACAAAAGAGTTATTGGCTTCAATCTTGAGAGAACAAGGTGAGACAGTATCGCCTAAGGGAAATAACAATAATGAGTTAGGCGTTCCACTCACTATTCTTCAATGCACTGAGCAGACTCGGTTCTGCGTAGTTGAGATGGGTGCTCGCCATGTTGGAGATATTGCCTCCCTTGCTGCGATTGCCGGTCAAGATATTGGCATCGTATTAAAGGTGGCGGCAGCTCACATTGGTGAGTTTGGTTCCATTGAGAAGATTGCATCGACAAAGTCAGAGATGATTTCGAGCCTTAACGAAAATGGAATTGCAATTCTTGGTCAATATGACCAATGGACTCCCGCAATGTCATCACTTCACAAGGGGCGCGTGATTACCTTTGGTGAAACCTCCTCTGCAACTGTGAGGGCTGCAGATATTGAACTTCGTGATGGCCGGCCACACTTTGAACTCGTCACACCTGAAGGTCGTAGTGCAGTTGCACTTCGCCAAGTTGGCGCGCACCAAATTCCTAATGCTTTAGCAGCTGCAGCTGCAGCTCACGCACTTGGCATTTCAACAGATCAGATTGCCGTAGCTCTATCAACTGCGGAGATGGGCGCTAAGTGGAGGATGGAGCTTCACACCCTCGAAGATCTCGTCATTATCAACGATGCCTATAACGCGAGCCCTGATGCTATGGCGGCTGCTCTTCAGACCTTGGCCCATCTCTCGCAGGAGCGTGGTGGGCAGTCCTGGGCATTTCTAGGAAATATGCGCGAACTCGGCGATTCAACAGATCAAGCACATGCTGAGATTGGCAGACTTGCCGCTGAGCTAAGAATCGATCATCTCGTCACAGTCGGTGCGGATGGATATGCAGCGGGAGTTGGAGCAGGTGCCGATATTGAGATTCATCGCTGTGCAGATCGCCAAGAAGCCCTTGATTTCTCCCGCCATATCAATCGCGGAGATGTGGTTCTCTTCAAAGCATCGCGCTCAGATGGATTAGAAGTCTTGGCAGAAGAGATTGAAGAACAGTGGCTCGAAAGATTAAAGAATGAAGAGGGGAAATAGAGAATGAGAGAGATTCTGATTGCAGGAGGGCTTGCGCTCTTCTTCTCACTCTTCGGCACCCCGCTACTTATTAAGTTTTTAGTCAAGCGTGGCTATGGTCAGTTCATCCGCGACGATGGGCCCTCCTCCCACCATACAAAGCGTGGAACGCCGACTATGGGTGGAATCATCATCATCTTCTCCGTGATCGCCGCTTATCTCATCGCTCATCTGATCTCAGGTAATGCAATCTCAGTCTCGGCAATGTTGATTATCGGCCTGGTGCTGGCAATTGGTTTAGTTGGATTTATCGATGACTATATGAAGATTTCGCGTCAAAACTCAGGTGGAATTAGTGGAAAGCAGAAGATTGCTGGACAAGTTATCGCTGCCTCAATCTTTGGATATCTAGGTCTTCAATTTGCTGATAAAGATGGCTACACCCCACTGAGCCTGCAGCTCTCAACCGTTCGTGACACATCAATCACACTCGGCGTCGTTGCTGTCGTGATCTGGATAGCCTTTATGGTCACAGCCACTAGTAATGGTGTGAACCTCACTGACGGCCTTGATGGCTTAGCCACTGGTGCTGCGGTGATGACATTTATCGCCTACGTCTTAATTGGCGTCTGGGAGTTTGGCCAGAGCTGTGCTGTGATGGCGACATCAAATTGCTATCACGTGCGCGACCCGCTTGACCTAGCCGTGCTATCGGCTGCCTTTGCGGGATCATGCACCGGCTTCTTATGGTGGAATGCATCGCCGGCAAAGATCTTCATGGGCGATACGGGATCACTTGCATTAGGAGCGGCTCTTGCAGGAATTGCTGCATCCCTTCGTATTCAACTTCTCCTGATCCCGCTTGGCGGCCTCTTTGTCATCATTACTCTTTCTGTGGCACTGCAGGTGATTTACTTCAAGATCACAGGCGGAAAACGGCTCTTTAAGATGGCGCCCCTTCATCACCACTTTGAATTACTGGGATGGGGACAGGTCACGGTGGTTCTCCGTTTCTGGATCATTGCAGGTCTCTGTGTTGCCCTCGGTCTCGGTCTCTTCTATGCCGATTGGGTTGTTGGTTAAGAGCTAGCCATGTCATCCCCTCTTTCCTATAGCTCGCTCAGTGAGAAGAAGATTCTCGTCGCCGGAGCCGGTGTTACCGGTCTTGCCGTTGCACGCGCATTACTTGCAAGAGGCGCCGAAGTTACCTTTGCTGATGAGAAGGTTGATCACGTTGAAGGCTTCGACGTTATCGCTCCAGCAGATATTGATATTCGCCAATTTGATGGCTTGATGGTCTCTCCAGGTTGGCGTGAAGATCACCTCTTGGTGAAGGCTGCCCGTGAATTCGAAGTGACCATCCTCAATGAGATAGATTTTGCATGGTCGATTAAGAGCGAAAAGCTGCCGGGACAGAAGTGGCTTGCACTGACGGGGACCAACGGAAAGACAACTACCGTCGAAATGGTCGCCCATATTTTGCAGTCAGCAGGTTTAAAGGCACGTGCCTGTGGCAATGTGGGAACAACGGTAATTGAGACCGTAACCGGTGATGAGAATTTTGATTACTTAATCCTTGAGCTTTCTTCATTCCAGCTTCACTGGTTGCAAGATGCTCAATTTATTTCAACAGCAATTCTCAACATCGCAGATGACCACGTTGATTGGCATGGCACATTCGATGCCTATGCTCAGGCAAAGCTCTCCATCCTTGATAAATCCACCACAGCGATTCTCAATGGAGATGATGGAGAGGTAGTAGGAAGAACTTCTCATTGGCTTGGACGGAAAGTTTTCTACTCCCTCGATACACCAGGACCAGGTGAGCTAGGAGTGGTGGAGGAGCTCCTTGTCGATCGCGCCTTCGTTCCTGATACTCAGGAGGCAGCGCTGATTGCAGAGTTGACTGAGATTGTTCCAACAGTGCCACATCACATCTCTAATGCACTCGCTGCAGCTGGACTCGCCTCCACAGTGGGTGTTTCCCGTGAGGTAATTAGAGAAGCACTCAAGAGTTTTAAACCAGGACGCCATCGCATTGAACTCGTCGCAGATCACAATGACATCAAGTGGGTAGATGACTCCAAGGCGACCAATCCTCATGCTGCCGCGGCCTCGATCCTCTCTCACTTCTCTGTCATCTGGATTGCAGGCGGACTCGCCAAGGGCGCTCAGATGCGGCCTTTGATTGATCGTACGTGGGGTCGTATGAAGGCAGCAATCTTGATTGGCGAAGACCGAAATCTGATAGCTGATGCACTTCGTGCAAGCGCACCTGATCTGCCAATCCACTTTATTGACCCGCCTGCGGGATATCAGAGAGGCAGCGATGAGAACGCCTTCATGGAGTCGATAGTTCGAGTTGCAGCAGAGATTGCAGATCAGGGCGATGTAGTTCTACTTGCTCCGGCGTGTGCCTCGATGGATCAATTTATTTCTTATGGTGACCGTGGTGATCGTTTCTCTCGAGCAGTAAAGGATGTTGTATTAAATGCCAACTAAAGCAGCTAAGAGAACTCGCTTCCTCAACGCCCCAATCAATCATTTTTATATGATGATTATCAGTACAGCAATCTTAGTTGTACTTGGCTTGATCATGGTCTTCTCGGCATCATCTATCCACGCCATTGACACCAAGGGCTTTGCCTTTGCTGTTGCCCTGCGCCAATTCATCTTCCTTGCAGTAGGTATTCCGCTTGCAATCTTCTTGGCAAGTAGGTCAATTCATTTCTGGAACCGTTTTGCTCGACTCGGACTATTTATGTCAATAGTTCTAGTCACTATTGTCATGATCCCAGGCGTGGGTAAAGAGGTGAATGGAAATCGAAACTGGATCGACCTTAAAGTTGTTGACATTCAGCCGGGTGAATTTACCAAGTTCCTCCTCATTCTCTGGGCTGCCTATCTTCTTGCGCGGAAAGAAAGCGCACAGAAGATTCACTTTAATGTGATCGCCTTGCTCGCACCTGGCTTTGCAATCGTAATTCTTGGAATTCTTCGCGGTCGCGACCTCGGAACAGCTGCTGTTGTTGCGGCAATCTTCTCCGGTCTGCTCTTTGTATCAGGTGTTGATTTAAAGAAGATGGGAACAGTCGCTGCAGTTCTCTTTGCTGGATTGGCAATTGGAATCGTTACCTCTGATTACCGCAGAGCTCGCTTCCTAGTATTTCTCGATCCCTTCGATCCTAATGACTATAAGAACTTTGGTTGGCAGCCAGCTCATAGCCTCCTTGGTCTTGCAACAGGTGGTGTCTTTGGAGTTGGCCTTGGAGGCAGTAGGCAGAAATGGGGCAACCTGCCAGAGGCTCACACCGACTTTATCTACTCTGTGATTGGCGAAGAGTTGGGGCTAGTGGGAACACTTGGTGTCTTGATTCTTCTCGGCACACTCGTCTACTCCATCTTTAGAATCGCTCTTCGCGCAAAAGATCCATTCTCGCGATATGTCTGTGCTGGAGTGGGATGCTGGATTGGAATTCAATCTTTCCTCAATATTGGAACTGCGATAAGCGTTCTTCCTGTGGTGGGTGTGACATTACCTCTCGTTTCTTATGGTGGTTCTGCCTTACTCACGACTATTTGCGCCTTAGGCTTTGTGGCAGGAGTTGCTCTGAGAGATCAAGAGGTTTCTCGGGAGCTTGTGCGACGTTTTTCTAAGAAATAAAGGGAGAGCAATTTCGATGAAGATTCTCTTCGCTGGGGGAGGAACGGCAGGACATATTGAGCCAGCTCTCGCTGTTGCTCGCGCCTGGAAGAGAAGCCACCCGGAAGATCAGATCCTCTTTATCGGTACAGCATCTGGATTAGAGACATCTCTTATTCCTGCTGCCGGCTTTGAGTTGCACCTGATTCCTAAGGTTGCAATCTCGCGCTCCCTATCACCATCACTTCTTAGAGTTCCATTTCAACTTATTACATCCATTCTGGCAACAGTGAGGGCTCTGCGAGGTGTTGATTGCGCTGTCGGATTTGGCGGTTATGTCTCAGGGCCGCTTTATCTAGCAGCGACGATTACACGCACGCCCTTTGTGATTCATGAACAAAATGCCAAGCCTGGATGGGCCAACCGGATGGGTGCTCGATTGACGCGCTATTGCGCAATCAGCTATCCCGTGAAAGAAAGAGAGTTTCGCTCGGCTGAACTTACGGGGCTTCCACTTAGAGATGATGTAGTTGTGAAGATAAATGAGTCATCGGGCGACTGGGCTCACGCACGAAAGAGCGCCAAGATTGAGGTTGCCAAGCGTTTTGGTATTGAGTCAGGCAAGCCACTTATCTTCATCTTCGGTGGTTCTCAAGGTTCCCAAGCAATTAATGCAGTTATTGAGAATTCGCGTGATCAATTAATTACATCTGGATATTCAATTCTCCATGGAGTCGGGAAGAACAACCCACTTCCAGCGGGAAATTCTTCCTATCAAGCTCTCTCATATATCGACGACATGGCTCTCTGTTATCTCGCCGCGGATCTTCTCATCGCCCGAAGTGGTGCGGTCACTTGCGCTGAGGCGGCAGCTCTCTCTCGATATTCACTCTTTATTCCACTACCAGTTGGAAATGGTGAGCAAGCCCTCAATGCAGCATCCCTGGTTGCGGTAGGGCGGGCAGAGCTCATTGAACAGCGTGAGTTCACGCCAACGTGGTTGGTCGGCAATATTGAGCGGTTAATCGTGGCGAGTGCGACCCGCCCTGAAGCAGGTGACCCATCTGGAATCGGTGCGGTAGATAAGATTGTGAAGATGATTGAGAAGGCAGCGGGGAAGTAATGGCGATAGCAGGCAGTGCGGCTTTCGCTGGCCAATCCCTTCTCGGTAAGAAGATTCACTTCATCGGCATCGGTGGCTCTGGAATGAGCGGACTTGCTCGTATCGCACTAGCTGATGGAATTGAAGTCTCCGGTTCAGATTCCAAGGACTCATCAGTTCTGACCGCGCTAGAGGCATTAGGTGCAAAGATTTATCGAAGCCATAGCGCAGAGAATATCGATGGGGTTGATATCGTGATTTACTCGACCGCTATCTCGCCAACAAATCCGGAAATATCGCGCGCTATAGAGCGCTCAATCCCAATTATGACCAGAGCCAATGCCTTGGCACTTCTCATGCATGGATTGACTAGCATCGCGGTGGCCGGAACACATGGAAAGACGACTACATCGTCAATGGCGACCGTTGCATTTCAGGCATGTGGCACTGACCCTTCATTTGCAATCGGTGGCACGCTCACTGCATCTGGCTCCAATGCGCATCGAGGATCAGGAAAGTTCTTTATTGCCGAAGCCGATGAATCCGATGGCTCTTTCATCGCCTATCACCCCCATGCGGCGATAGTGACAAACATTGAACATGACCATGTCGATTTCTTCGCAACCGCTCAAGAAGTCACAACTGTCTTTAAGAACTTCGCCGGCACCATTCCTGCCGATGGTGTGCTGATTTATTGTCAGGACGATGCTGGATCTAGGGCGTTAGGGGAGGGCACATCCCATTGCGCGACTTATTCATATGGCACCGATTCAGGTTCAGATTTGAAGATTGATCAGATTGAGCTCAAGGCCGCTAGCAGCCGCGCTCGAGCCATCTGGAAGGGCACGGTAATCGGCCATATCGAACTTGAAGTTCCTGGAAAACATAATCTTCTCAATGCAGCGGGAACCCTGGCTTTGGCAATGGCTCTGGAACTCAACACCGCCTTATTCCTTGCTGGACTTCATTCATTTAGGGGAGCAGGAAGGCGTTTTGAGTTAAAGGCAACAGTCAATGGCATACGAATCATTGATGATTATGGACACCACCCAACTGAGATTGCAGTGACGCTAGAGGCTGCTCGTCGCTATGCAGATACTGGGCGAGTTCTCGTTATCTTCCAGCCGCATCGCTACACCAGAACACAAGCTTTCTTGGAGCAGTTTGCCACCTCTCTCGATCTTGCAGATGATGTGACCCTCCTTGAGATTTATGCGGCAAGCGAGAAACCGATTCCTGGCGTGAGCTCTGAATTAATTGCTGAGAAGATGGAACACGGAATCTTCTTACCGAATTTTGTCGAGGCAGCTGAACGTATGATCGACATGGCGCAACCAGGAGATGTCATTCTCACCTTGGGCGCCGGCGATGTGAACTCACTCGCTCCCATCATCGCCGATGGACTTCTTAAGCGATTTGGTTAGAAAGAGATGAGAAAGAAGAGTCCTCTCATCGCAATGACAGCTGTTGTCTTTGCAGGCCTTGTCTATCTCTTCGCCTGGTCGCCCGTCTTTGAGGTGAAGGCAATATCTGCCACAGGAATTCCTGAGGGAATTCGCTCGGAGATGATTATTGAAAAGAGCGGAGTTGAAATTGGAGAGAAGCTCTCTCGCATTGATCCTCGTTCAATTGAACGTTCGCTCGAAGAGTTGTCCTGGGTGAAGAGCGCCTCCATCGATCGCAATTGGGTTAATGGCGAAGTGCTCTTAAATCTCACATCCCGAATTCCAGTGGGCATTTATCAAGGCAAAGCAATTGATCGCAGTGGCACCCTCTTTCTGATTCCCGGTAAGACTCCACCAGGTCTACCGGTGGTCACCGCTGCCTCCCCAGAGCTCGGGCTAGAGGCGATAGACCTCTTTACCCATCTGCCGGCTGAAATTCAGGGGGCAACAATTTCGGTCAGCGCGGCAAATACCAATTTCATCTCATCGTGGCAGATGCGCGATGGAGCTAAGTTGAAGATTACGTGGGGCTCATCGCAGGATATAGATCTAAAAGTCAGTGTTTTAAAAGCTTTATTAGATCTTCCGGAAAACAAGGAGATTACAAGGGTGGATCTCTCCGCACCCCACGCCCCAATTGTGAAGTAGTTTCACTCGGTAAAACTCTCTACAGTAGGTAGAGGTATTTCTTCGTGTTGGTTTTTGATTCCAATTGCACAAGGACATACCTTGCCACCATCAAAGTGAATAGAAATGTAACTCTCAAGAGAGGGTTTACAGTTCTTAAGGAGGCTCAGGGTGGCTGCACCACAGAATTATCTCGCCGTAATTAAGGTCGTCGGTATCGGCGGTGGCGGAGTTAATGCTATCAATCGCATGATTGAAGTTGGACTCAAGGGAGTTGAGTTCATTGCAATCAATACAGATGCGCAACATCTCTTGATGAGTGATGCAGATGTGAAGCTCGATATTGGTCGCGCATCAACTAAGGGTCTCGGTGCAGGTGCTGCACCTGAGAAGGGTCGACAGGCAGCAATCGATCACACAGAAGAGATTGAAGAGATTCTTCGCGGTGCAGATATGGTCTTCGTAACTGCAGGTGAAGGTGGCGGAACCGGTACAGGTGGAGCGCCAATCGTGGCAAAGATTGCACGCGATCTCGGCGCACTTACTATCGGTGTTGTTACCCGACCATTCTCTTTTGAAGGAAAGATTCGTACACGTCAAGCAGAAGAAGGCATTGAAGCTCTTCGCGAACACGTCGACACTTTGATTGTCATTCCAAATGATCGCCTCCTTGCAATTTCAGATCGCAACATCACTGCGATGGATGCATTTAAGAGCGCAGATCAAGTTCTGCTCTCCGGAGTTCAAGGAATCACAGAGATCATTACTCAGCCTGGTCTGATCAACCTCGACTTTGCTGATGTGAAGACCGTTATGACAGATGCAGGTTCTGCTTTGATGGGAATCGGCTCCGCGCGAGGCGAGAACCGCGCATCACGTGCGGCTGAGCTTGCAATCTCAAGTCCACTCCTTGAGGCATCAATTGATGGAGCCATGGGAGTTCTTCTCTCAGTCGCTGGTGGTTCTGACCTCGGCCTCTTTGAAATCAATGAAGCATGTGAACTTGTTCAAGCAGCGGCCCACCCAGATGCACGAATCATCTTTGGAACAACAATCGATGATGCACTAGGCGATGAGGTTCGTATCACCGTAATCGCAGCCGGCTTTGAAGGTGGAGAGCCACGAAAGGTAGAGATGCCATCGATCAATGCGGCAACACTTGGGGGAGTGGCAGATCCAATCCCGTCAAATGACCCACTCTCAGTGGCGCTCGACCTTGACTCATCTGCTCCTCGTAAGAAGATCACATTTGAAGAGCTGGTCTCTGAAGACGAGATCGATGTTCCAGACTTTATGAAGTAATAATGACTACACGCTTTACCAAACGCACCGGAGGCGTAAGCCACGGTGCGTTTGCATCTCTCAACCTAGGAACACATGTGGGGGATGTCCTTGAGGATGTGTTGAGAAATCGAGAGATTCTCAGCGCCTCAGTTGGTCCCACCCAGTATATGAACCAAGTCCATGGTGATCGCATTGCTCTCATTGAAGAAGTCACAGATCAGGTTCCGACGGCAGATGCCCTCGTTACTGGAATTCCAGGAATAGCTCTTGCGGTTATGGTTGCAGATTGCATTCCTTTACTTCTCACTTCAAAGCAATCTGTGGCAGCAGTCCATGTTGGTCGACGTGGTTTGGTCAATGAGATCACCCGAAAGACTTTGAGCGTGATGAGAGATATGGGTGCATCGCAGATTACAGCCATCATTGGACCTGCAATCTGCGGTAGTTGTTATGAAGTTTCCGAAGATGTCTATCAAGAAGTAGTTCAGGCCCATCCATTTGCGCAATCAATAACAACTAAGGGCACTCTTGCACTCGATCTGCCGGCAGCCCTTCGCTCTGTCTTGAGCGATGAGGGGGTTGCCATCGTCAATAAATTTACCTGCACCGTTGAAAGTAGTGATTACTTCTCCTATCGTCGCGATGGCGTCACCGGCAGACAAGCAGGGGTCATTTCAATATGACAGATCGCCGCAAGGAGTTAGAGGAGAATCTACGCGCAGTCGAAGCCGAGATTGCTCCTTATTCGCCCACTTTGATTGTCGTCACCAAGACTTATCCACTCAATGATGTTGAAATCCTCAAAGATTTAGGAGCTGATAACTTCGGCGAGAATCGGAGTTCGGAAGGTCTTGAGAAGTCGGCCGGCGTGAAGGCGACTTGGCATTATCAAGGGGAGATTCAAAGTAAGAAGATTAGAGAAATCCTCTCTTGGGCAGATTGCATCCACTCACTCGATAGCGGAGCCCATGCAGCCAAGATCTCTCGAACACTTGATGAGAGCGGGGAGAAGGTCGATGCCTTCCTTCAGCTCTCACTCGATGGCGATCCCAATCGCGGGGGATTGGCGGAAAGTGACCTCCTTCAACTAGCCGAGGAAGTCAGTAAATATCCTCAGATAAACCTCTTAGGGCTAATGTCGGTCCCACCAGTTGAATATGAGGTCGGGAGAGCATTTAAAGAAATCTCCCTAGCTCATCAGCGATTTATCGCACACTATCCAGCCGCCACATTCCTATCGGCGGGCATGTCAGGGGACTATCTCATCGCCTTAGATCATGGTGCGACACATATCCGCATCGGGAGCAAAATCCTCGGTGCGCGCCAGTACCACTAGTAACCTAAGGGGCATGTCAGCACTCAATAAGATGATGGGCTTCCTCGGACTCGTAGATACTGAAGAAGAGACCAACGTTCCCCCTGCTCCTGTGAGAACAGTAGAGCCACGTCCAATCACCAATCGTCGTCCAGAGATTACTGGTGTGACAGTTGTTCGCACACAGAATGATGTTATCGAAGCTCCACTCGTTGAAGAGAACGCTTCTTACAACATCGTCACCCTTCAGCCACGTTCATACTCAGAGGCTCGCAAGGTCGGTGAGTATTACCGCGAAGGAAATCCGGTCATCATCAACCTTGATGATATGGAAGAGTCAGAGCGCAAGCGCCTCGTCGACTTTGCATCTGGACTTGTCTTTGGTCTCCATGGTCGCATTGAGCGCATCAGCCTAAAGGTCTTCCTTCTCTCACCTGCTAACGTCAATGTGAGCAACGAAGATCGCACAGCTGCCCAAGCATCTTTCTATAACCAGAGCTGATCAACAGATGTTCGTTCAGAACGCTCTACTTCAACTTCTATCACTCTTTAAGATTGCGCTCTTTCTGCGCATCATCATTGACTACGTAAGAATGTTTGCGCGCAACTGGCGCCCTAATGCGCTCTTGCTAGCAATCTTCGAGGTGATCTACACGGTCACGGAGCCTGCGATGGCTTTTGTCCGTCGCTTCATCCCACCACTTCGCCTAGGCGGAGTCGCACTTGATCTCTCATTTATCGTCCTCCTGATTGCAATTAATTTGCTTCAGGCGGTTATCGTCGCTGTTCTTTAAGCCTTCGTTAAGGTAAAGACAAGTCCGAGTTCTCCTTCACTTACTGAGAGTGAGTTATCGCGCTCCATTGAGAGAGCGAGAACCTCGTCGCTGATGTGTGCTGCACCAGAGTCGATAGTTGCGATGTGCTCATCGAGCGCATTCCATTTGATGGTGATGCGATCTGAGATATCGAAGCCATCCGACTTACGTCGTTCCTGTATGGCGCGAATAACCTCGCGGATATTGCCGGATGCAATCAATTCAGCGGTGAGCTCAAGATCGAGGGCAACGCTCTCGCCATCATGGCTTGCAACCATCCATCCACTCTTTGGGACTTCGGTAACAACGAGATCTTCCAAGGTGATCTCATAATCACCAATCTTCGTTGAATGCTGTGAACGTAGAGTCTTTACAAGTGAGACGGCTTCAGCTGCAGAGATGAGCTTTGCAACATCTTGCACAGACTTTCCATATTTAGCACCGAGTGATTTGAAGTTTGCCTTGATTGAGACATCGACGAGATCGCCATCAGCATCTGCGATATCGGCAAGATCGAGCACATTGAGCTCATCGGAGATCTGCTCCTTCATCTCCTCAGGAAGAGTGGACCACCCTTGTGCTGAGATAAGTGCACGTTGTAGTGGTTGGCGGATCTTTACACCTGACTCTGCGCGAGCAGAGCGTCCGAGTTCAACCACACGACGTGTCATCGCAACCTGCTTATTGAGCTCTGCATTAATCAGAGATGTGTTAGCGACAGGGAAGTCGGTGAGGTGAACAGAGAGTTCGGCATGTGGGTTGGCAACGCGAATCAACTCCTGCCAAGTCTGCTCAGCGATAAAGGGAACCATTGGCGCCAAGAGTTTGGTGAGAACTTCAAGGCACTCATGAAGAGTTGCAAGCGCCGCTACATCGCCATCCCAGAAACGGCGTCGTGATCGGCGCACATACCAGTTAGAGAGATCATCGATAAAGGTTGCAAGGACTTTTCCAGCGCTCTGTGAATCAAATTCGCTATATGCCTTATCTACCTCAACGATGAGAGAGTTGAGTTCGCTCAAGATCCATTTATCCATCGTTGAACGATCAGAAACCGCTGGGCTCTGTGAGAGGGTGAAGTCAGAGGCCTTTGCATAGAGCGCATGGAAAGAGATGGTGTTCCAATAGGTGAGCAAAGTCTTTCGGATTACATCCGAGATTGCATCGTGGCCAACACGACGTGATGCCCAAGGAGAACCAGCTGCGAGCATGTACCAGCGGACAGCATCTGCACCATGCTGATCCATAAGAGCCATCGGCTCCAATACATTGCCGAGGTGCTTACTCATCTTCCGACCATCCTTATCGAGGATATGGCCAAGGCAGAGTACGTTCTCATAGGAGCTCTGATCGAAGACGAGAGTTCCAATCGTCATCAACGTGTAGAACCAGCCACGCGTTTGATCGATGGCTTCGCAGATAAAGTCTGCTGGATAGGCGGCCTTGAACTTCTCGACCGAACCTTCTTTATGAGGGTAGCCCCATTGAGCAAATGGCATTGAGCCTGAGTCATACCAACAATCGATAACCTCTGGAACGCGGACCATTGTTGAAGAACATTCTGCGCATGCGAAGGTGATGTCATCGACAAATGGTCGGTGTGGATCGAGGTTTGAGAACTCTTGACCGGCAAGTGCTCCTAACTCTTTGAGGGATGAGATACAGATTTCATGTTTATTCTCGCAACGCCAGATTGGAAGTGGGGTTCCCCAGTAACGATTGCGGGAGAGGGCCCAGTCGATGTTATTGGTGAGCCAATCGCCATAACGACCGGTCTTGATTGTCTCTGGGAACCAGTTGGTCTTCTCGTTCTCGCGAAGGAGCGCATCCTTAATTGAGGTTGTGCGGATATACCAAGATGGTTGTGCGTAATAGATAAGTGCTGTGTGGCAGCGCCAGCAATGTGGGTAAGAGTGCTCATATGGTTGATTCTTATAGAGCGCACCATTTGCCTTGAGCTCTTTTACAAGCGGTTTGTCGGCATCTTTAAAGAAGAGCCCACCCACCACTGGAACATCTGCGAGGAAATGGCCATCTGCTGCAACGGGGTTAACAACAGGAAGTCCGTATGAACGACAGACTTGAAGGTCATCTGCGCCAAATGCTGGTGCTTGGTGAACAAGTCCTGATCCATCTTCTGTTGTGACATAGGTTGCAAGGACAACAAAGTGAGAATCTGGAATCTCGATATAGTCAAAGGGGCGCTTATATGTTGTGCGCTCTAGTTCAGAACCCTTAAAGCGCTTGAGAATCTCATGTTCGCCGGCAACAGCAGAGAGCAGCGCTTCGGCAACAACCAGCACCTCTGATGTCTTCGCTCCATCATTTTCAACGGTTGCGCGAACTGCGACATAGTCAACATCTGGATGGGCAGCTACAGCGGTATTGGAGACAAGTGTCCATGGAGTTGTCGTCCAGACGAGAAGACTTGCACCTAGTTCTGCCAAATCTCCACTTGTGATGGGGAAGCGAACATAGACAGATGGATCAACAACGGTCTCATAACCCTGTGCAAGCTCATGATCTGATAGACCAGTTCCGCAACGAGGACAGTAAGGAGCGACGCGATGATCTTGAACGAGCAAGCCCTTCTTCCAAATTTCAGAGAGCGACCACCAGACGCTCTCCACATATTCAGGTGCCATCGTCCAATACGCTTGATCGAAATCAACCCAGAAGCCCATGCGTTCGGTCATCTTGGTGAAGGCATCAACATGTCGAGTGACAGAGCTCTTACACTTATCGTTAAATTCTGCGATGCCAAACTTCTCGATATCGCCTTTGCCTGAAAAGCCCAACTCTTTTTCTACTGCAATTTCAACCGGTAGGCCATGACAATCCCAACCAGCTTTGCGAGAGACGTAACGTCCCTTCATAGTCTGATAGCGAGGAAAGACATCCTTAAATACACGTGCTTCAATATGGTGCGTTCCAGGCATTCCATTTGCAGTGGGTGGGCCTTCGTAGAATGTCCATGGTTCACCTTGCGCTCTGGCAGCTAGGCTCTTTTCAAAGATGTTCTCGCGCTTCCAGAAATCAAGGATTGAGTGCTCCATCGCCGGCAGATCAATCTGCGGTGCGATTGCATTGAACTTCTGTGAATCGGTCATCTTCATCTCCATGTCATGTGAGCATCTAGCTGTCTCGAACATGGAGGGACGAGCTCAAGGCTCGCGGTACCACCCGCCTTGCAGAGCCAAAAGGTGCGGCCCTGCCACTTTCTTTACCCACATTCTGCGGTTCTACGCCCTCAAAGGGGAGGGTTTCTTCCGACTGGCTCCGAGGTGATCGCCTCTTCACGGCCGACTTCATGTGAATCTATGCGTAAGTCTAAACCATAGATGGGCGTTGACCGCTTTCCATGCGTGGCGCAGTTGGCAGCGGTGGGCGAAAAGGCATAAGGTGCGCGGCGTGCCAGCAAAGAAAATTGCCCAGAAGCTCTTGAAGAAGGCGAAGCCTGCTGCAAAGAAGGCTGCTCCTGCCAAGAAGGCTGCTCCTGCCAAGAAGGCAGTTGCCAAGAAGGCAGCGCCAGCAAAGAAAGCTGTAGCAAAGAAAGCGGCGCCTGCAAAGAAGGCTGTTGCTAAGAAAGCTCCCGCGAAGAAGGCAGCACCAGCGAAGAAGGCAGCACCAGCGAAGAAGATAACTGAAGTGAAGAAGGCCCCAGGCCGTCCATTTCCCTCAAAGGTAGGAAAGACAACTCTCACCGTTGATGAGAAGTCTCAGACTGTCTCTGTTGCAACTGTTGTTGCACCAACTGCTGCACCCATTGTTGAAGAGCGCCGCTTAGTAATGCCACCTCCGCCGCGTCCAGTAAAGAGCGGAAAGAAAGTTGCACCACTAAAGCCACTGAAGGCGGCACCAACTCCTGTGACAGCAGCAGAGGGAGAGGCGGCGTGGAGTGCTGCTGAACTCAAAGCGATTCGTGCAGAGCTTTCAAAAGATTTAATCCGCCTTCAAGAAGAGCTTGCATCTGTTGAGGCAGAGATGGATGAGTTGATTGCAGATGCCGGCGATGGTGCAGGCGATGATCAAGCTGACTCAGGAACAAAGACATTTGAGCGCGAACATGAGATGTCACTTGTGATTAATGCGCGCGATATGGTTCTTCAAACAGAGCGTGCGCTCGGCAGAATTGATAATAAGACTTATGGAAATTGCGAAGTCTGTGGTTCACCAATTGGTAAGGCCCGACTTCAGGTCTTCCCACGTGCAACTCTCTGCATGATCTGCAAGCAGAAGGAAGAGCGGCGCTAAGGTGCGCCGAACCTCTCTCGTTCAACGCCTCTTCTCGCTCGCCTGTCTTGTTTGGGCAATTGATTTTCTTACCAAGAATTGGGCGTTAGAAAATCTCACCTCATCCTCACGTCCCGTTATCGGTTCATTTCTCCAATTAACTTTATTAAAGAATCCCGGTGCAGCCTTTAGCATGGCAACCGGCTTCACAATTGTCTTTACAACAATCTCAATCGCAGTTGTTCTCTTTATCGCCAGATATGCCGCCCGCATTACCTCACCTGGATGGGCATATGTTGCAGGATTCGTCCTTGGCGGAGTGCTTGGCAATCTCTCAGATCGAATCTTCCGTGAGCCTGGTTTCCTCTATGGCCATGTCATTGATTGGATTGAACTTCCCAATTGGCCGATCTTCAATGTTGCAGATATCTCGATCTGCACTGCAGCTGGTATCGCTATCCTTCTCACTATAAAAAACATTCCACCTATAGCTAAGTCAGGAAGTAATGAGTAGAGAAGAGCGCACGTTAATCGTGCCTGAGGGTGTGGCAGGTGAGCGCATTGATAGCGCTTTGACCCGAGTCCTCGGACTTTCTCGCACTGCAATAGTGAAGTTACTCGAAGATGGCGATATCCGAAGTGGCGGCAGAGCCCTCTCTAAATCTGAACGTGTTACAGCAGGCCAGATGCTCGATGTCTTAATGCCTGAGCAGGTCACAGCAGAGCCAATTCCACTCACACCGCTAGAAGGTCTCTCGATCGTCTATAACGATGAAGAGATAGTTGTAGTGGATAAGCCAGTGGGATGTGCGGCGCATCCAGCACCTGGATGGACTGGACCGACTGTGATTGGCGCACTCCTTGCTGCCGGTTACACAATCTCGACCAGTGGTCCGGCAGAGCGCGCTGGAATAGTTCACCGACTTGATGCTGGCACTAGTGGGCTGATGATTGTGGCAAAGACAGATCGGGCATATCTCAAACTTAAAGAGATGTTTCGCGATCACGATGTTGAGAAGACTTATCACGCACTTGTGCAAGGACATATGGATCCGTCAGAGGGAACTATCGATGCGCCTATCGATCGCCACCCCACGCAAGATCACCGTTTTGCAGTTGTTGCAGATGGCAAAGAGAGCATCACTCATTACAAGGTGCTCGAGTACTATCGATCTGTCTCAATGGTGGAGGTCGAACTTGAAACCGGACGCACCCATCAGATTCGAGTCCACTTCTCTGCCCTTGGCCACCCACTCGTTGGTGACACGACATATGGCGCAGATCCAGTGCTCGGCAAGTCGCTGGCTATGCGCAGACCGTGGCTCCACGCACTTGAGCTTCGCTTCAACCACCCGGTGAGCGGTGAGGCGTTGGTTCTAAGCGCTCCATATCCACCTGACCTTCAGGGTTCACTCGCCTTACTCTCGGAGGCGGTTCTGCCCTAATTGCCATTATTGAGGATAAGGTGTGCCTCTAATGTCATCTGAAGATCTATCAGCTTCACGGGCATCGACGAAAGACTCTTTTGTACATCTCCATGTACATACTGAGTACTCGATGCTCGATGGTGCCGCGCGCGTTGGCGACCTTGTTAAAGAGGTAGCTCGCCAAGAGATGCCAGCAATTGCCATGACAGATCATGGAAACGTCTTCGGCGCATTTGATTTCTATAAGCAAGCGACCAAGGCCGGCGTTAAGCCGATCATCGGTATCGAGGCCTATGTCGCTCCAGAATCCCGCCACGATAAGAAGCGCATCCAATGGGGCGATGGTGGCGAAGATGATGTTTCAGGCGGCGGCGCATATACCCATATGACTATTCTCGCTGAGAATAATCACGGCCTATCAAATCTTTTTAAGCTCTCTTCATTAGCTTCACTTGAGGGTTATTACTACAAGCCTCGTATGGATCGAGAACTTCTCAGCAAATATGCCGATGGATTGATTGCGACAACAGGATGCCCTGGTGGTGAGATTCAGACCCGACTTCGTATGGGTAAATATAAAGAGGCTCTTCGTGCAGCGAGTGATTATCGAGATATCTTCGGTGCTAATAACTTCTTCCTTGAGTTAATGGATCACGATCTAGAGATTGAAAATAAAGTCAAGACCGACCTGATGAAGTTAGGTAAGGAACTTAAGCTTCCACTCCTTGCTACCAACGATCTTCACTACACATATAAGGATGATGCCTCAGCGCATGCGGCTCTTCTCTGTGTCCAATCTGGCTCCACCTTGGCAGATCCCAAGCGATTTAAATTTGATAGCAATGAGTTCTATGTGAAGAGCGCAGCTGAGATGCGCCACCTCTTTAAAGATGCAGAGGGCGCTTGCGATAACACATTGCTGATTGCAGAGCGTTGCAATGTGACACTTCGTGAGGGCGAGAACCTCATGCCTCGTTTTGATGTGCCAAAGGGGGAGACGGAAGATTCCTGGCTCCGCAGCGAAGCTATCCGCGGCCTTAGTGAGAAGTTGGGGGATAAGTTAACTCCTGCTCACTCAGAGCGTTTGAACTACGAACTCGATGTCATGATCAAGATGGGCTTTCCTGGCTACTTCCTTGTGGTGGCAGACCTCGTCAACCATGCGAAGAAAGTTGGTATCCGGGTAGGTCCTGGACGTGGTTCAGCCGCAGGTTCGCTCGTTGCATATGCACTTGGAATTACGGGACTCGATCCGATTGAACATGGTCTCTTGTTTGAGCGCTTCCTCAATCCAGAGCGTATCTCTATGCCTGATATTGATTTGGACTTCGATGAACGTCGACGTTCAGAGATGATCCGTTATGCAACTGAGAAATACGGCGAAGATCGCGTTGCTCAAATCATTACCTACGGAACTATTAAGTCAAAGCAAGCACTTAAGGATGCAACTCGAGTCCTTGGTTATCCGTATGCGGTGGGGGAGAAGCTCACAAAAGCGCTTCCTCCCTCTGTGATGGGTAAGGACATCACCCTAGGTGGCGTCTTTGATTCCAAAGATTCTCGCTATGGCGAGGCGGGAGAGTTCCGCTCACTCTACGAGAGCGATGTCGATTCAAAGCAGGTAGTAGATCTTGCTCGTGGACTCGAAGGTCTCAAGCGCCAGTGGGGCGTTCACGCAGCGGGTGTAATTCTCTCTCGCGATCCACTCCTTGATGTGATTCCAATCCACCGCCGAGATTCTGATGGAGCAATCATCACCCAATTCGATATGGGTGCATGTGAGGCCACTGGTCTCTTAAAGATGGACTTCCTTGGTCTTCGTAATCTTTCAGTTTTAGATGACACTTTGCTCAATATCAAAGAGAATCAGAATATTGATATCGTTCTGGAAGAACTCCCGCTTTCAGATAAGAAGACATTTGAACTTCTCTCTCGCGGCGACACTTTGGGTGTCTTCCAGCTCGATGGCGGAGGCATGCGTTCACTTCTTCGTGCGATGGCACCCGATTCATTTGAGGATATTTCAGCGGTGATTGCTCTCTATCGCCCAGGGCCAATGGGCGAGAACTCCCATAACGATTATGCAGATCGCAAAAATGGCCGCAAGCCAGTTGAGCCTATCCACCCAGAGCTCTCCGAGCCGCTCCAAGATATCTTGGGCGATACATATGGATTGATTGTCTATCAAGAGCAGGTAATGGCGATCGCTCAGAAGGTTGCGGGATTTACCCTCGGCCGTGCAGATCTTCTACGCAAGGCGATGGGTAAGAAAAATAAAGAGATTCTCGATAAGGAATACATTCCATTCGAAGCGGGCATGAAGGCCAATGGATTCTCAGAGCCTGCCATCAAACGACTTTGGGAAATTCTGATCCCATTCTCGGATTATGCATTTAACCGGGCGCACTCTGCTGGCTATGGCGTGGTCTCGTTCTGGACCGCATATCTCAAAGCAAATTTCCCAACTGAATACATGGCAGCGCTCTTAACCTCAGTTCGAGACGATAAAGATAAGTCGGCGCTCTATCTCTCTGAATGTCGCCGGATGGGTATCAAGGTTCTTCCACCTGATGTGAATGAATCTAATGCTGAGTACACACCACGTGGCCGTGATATTCGCTTTGGATTGGCTGCGATTCGAAATGTCGGTGAGGGAGTAGTCGCATCGATTAAGGCATCGAGAGAGTCAAAGGGTAATTTCACCTCGTTCGGAGATTTCTTAGCAAAAGTTGATGCCCAAGTTTGTAATAAGAAGACAATTGAATCTTTGATCAAAGCTGGAGCATTTGACTCTCTTCGCCACCCTCGCAAGGGGCTTATGACAATCCACCTTGAGGCGATTGATTCTGTGATTGAGACAAAGCGAGCTGAAGCAATCGGTCAATTTGATCTCTTCGGTGGCGAGACCACGAGTGATATTGCAGGTCTTGAGGTTGAGATTCCTCAGACTGAATGGGATAAGGCGACTTTGCTCGCATTTGAGCGCGAGATGTTAGGTCTCTACGTCTCAGATCATCCTCTGCTCGGCGTTGAACATGTCCTGCGTTCTCACACTGATATGTCTATTAGTGCTCTGATGGATGAGGGTATTCCAGATGGCGTAGTCACAATCGGTGGATTGATTACCGGTGTTCAGCGAAAGGTCTCTCGCAAGGGAGATAGTTGGGCAGTTGTCAGTATTGAAGATCTTGAAGGTTCGATTGAAGCCCTCTTCTTCTCCAATACCTATAACCAGTATTCGCTCTCTCTGACTGAAGACCGCGTTGTTGTAATCCGTGGTCGTTTCTCTCGTACCGATGAACAGGTTCGCTTCACCGCTCTTGAGATGACCATGCCTGATATCACCGGAGGACCGACAGGACCGCTCCTTATCTCACTTCCAGCAGCTCAAGTGACGCCGCCAATCGTTGAGCGAATGAAGGAGATTTTGAAATCTCACCCTGGAAAGCGTGAGGTCCATCTCAATGTGATGGATACACAGAAATCAACGGTCTTGAAGGTTGATGCTCTTGTCACTGCTTCTCCAAGTTTGAGCGCAGATCTCAAGGCAATTCTTGGTCCTGACTGCATCGTCCGCGGCTAATCGCCTCGCACCAAAGGATGCGGACAACGTAGAATGCGCCTATGTTGCGCCGCGTAGATCTCAGAGGGAAGAACCTCACCAAAGATCAATATCAACGCGAGCTCCCACGTGCCACTCTTGATGTGGCAGCTGCCATGGTTGCAATTGAGCCAATCCTCAACCGAGTTAAGAATGGCACTGAGGCAGATTTAATTGCGCTCGGAGAGCAATTCGATGGCGTGCGCCCACCATCTATTCGCGTCCCACAAGCCGCACTTGATGCAGCCCTTGCACAATTAGATCCAGAGATTCGCGCGGCGCTTGAGATTTCAGCTGAGCGGATTCGAAAGGTCCACCAGGCACAGAAGCGCGATGAGAAGAAGGTCACTGTCGTTGATGGGGGAGTTGTCAGCGAGAAGTGGATTCCAGTAGATCGTGTAGGTCTCTACGTTCCAGGCGGTCGCGCTGTCTATCCAAGTTCAGTCTTGATGAATGTGATCCCTGCCCAAATAGCAGAAGTTCCAAGTATTGCCGTGGCATCGCCACCTCAAGCAGATAATGCAGGATTGCCACACCCAACTATCTTGGCTGCATGTGCTCTTCTCGGTATTGATGAGGTCTATGCAGTTGGCGGTGCTCAAGCAGTTGCGCTCTTCGCCTATGGAATGGAGGGCGTTGCAGCAAAGTGCGATCTCGTCACCGGTCCTGGAAATATCTATGTTGCTGCCGCAAAGCGCGCTCTTCGTGGAATTATCGGTATTGATTCTGAGGCTGGACCAACCGAGATTGCAATCTTGGCCGATAAGAGTGCAATTGCCACAGATGTTGCAACCGATCTCATTAGCCAAGCAGAGCACGATGTGATTGCAGCTGCTGTCCTCGTCACAGATTCTCAAGTACTTATTGATGATGTAATTCGAGAGTTAGAAGTGCGTGTTCCAAAGACTAAACATTCAGAGCGAATTCGCACCGCTCTCACTGGGATTCAATCGGCAGCCGTTCTCGTTGGCTCAATTGAGCAAGGGCTAGATGTAGTCAATGCATATGCAGCTGAACACCTAGAGATTCAAACAATCAATGCCCGCAAGGATGCTGATTCAATCCGCAATGCCGGCGCGGTCTTTATCGGTCGATTCGCACCAGTATCTCTCGGAGATTACTCAGCTGGCTCAAACCACGTTCTTCCAACTGGCGGTTGCGCCTGCCACAGCAGTGGCCTCTCAGTGCAATCATTTCTTCGAGGTCTTCACTACATTGAATATGATCAGAAAGCATTCACTGACATTGCACCTACTGTCATAACCCTGGCAAACGCCGAAGATCTCCCCGCACATGGTGAGGCTATCTCCGCGCGATTTGAGTCGCTATGAGCCAATGGCCAACTTGGCTCCCGCTCAATGAGCGCTTAAAGCCACTCTCGCCATATGGCGCTCCTCAAATTCCAGCGCAGGCAGTTCTTAACACCAATGAGAATCCATTTTCGCTCTCACCACAATTAGCTAAGGCGATCGCCGCACGAATCGAAGGTGTTGCTCGAGACCTTAACCGCTATCCAGATAGAGATGCAACGAAACTGAGAATCGGATTGGCGGGATTCATTAACGAACTCTCTGCCACCAGATTTACCGAAGAGAATATCTGGGCTGCAAATGGCAGTAACGAAATTATTCAATCGCTCTTCCTCGCTTTCGGCGAGAGAGGCGCACTTGGTTTCACGCCCTCCTATTCGATGCACCCGCTGATTGCTCGAGTCACAGGGTGTAATTGGGTTGATGGAAGTCGGCGGGAAGATTTCTCGCTCGATATCGATCTAGCACAGAAGGAAATTCTTCAAAACAAACCTTCGCTCACCTTTATCACCACGCCGAATAATCCAACCGGATCATCGGTGACTATTAGCGAGATCGAGCAGTTAGCAAAGACTGTCCCAGGTTTGCTCGTAGTCGATGAAGCATATGCTGAATTCTCAGATGAAATATCAGCAGTTACGTTAATTGAGAAATATTCCAATGTGGTGGTGATTCGAACCATGAGCAAAGCATTCTCTTTTGCTGGCGTTCGTCTTGGCTATCTCGTCGCAGATAAGTCGGTGATCGATGCCCTCTATCTCGTTCGTCTCCCTTATCACTTAAGCGCAATCACCCAGGCAGCAGCTGAAGTAGCTCTCGAATACAAAGATGAACTCCTTGGAAATGTCGCAACATTGGTGAAGAACCGTCAATGGGTGGAGAGTGAACTGGTCAATCTGGGGCTGTCGGTAACTCCAAGCAAAGCGAACTTCCTCCTCTTCTCAGGATTTGATATTCCAGCACCGACTCTCTGGAAATCCCTCTTGGATGACGGTGTGCTCATACGCGATGTGGGATTATCAGGGTATCTACGAGTGACTATCGGCAGCGAGGCTGAGAACGCTCTCTTTATCACCGCGCTGTCAAAGATATTGAAGTAGTAAGAGCAAAGACGCAGATAAGAAGTACTAGGCAAATGGAGAGACCAATGAGACATGCACGAGTAGAACGAACAACGAAGGAATCTAGTGTTCTCGTCGACCTGACCCTCGATGGAACTGGTGAGATCTCGGTCGACACTGGTGTTCCTTTCTTCGACCATATGATGTCTCAGCTAGGAAAGCACTCAGGATTTAATCTCACCATTAAGACCACAGGTGATATCGATGTCGATTCACACCACACCGTTGAGGACACCTCACTCGCATTCGGCCAGGCTCTTCGAGAGGCACTTGGTGATAAGGCGGGCATTCGCCGCTTTGGAGATGCGATGGTGCCACTAGATGAAGTACTCGTTCAGGCAGCAGTTGATCTCTCAGGTCGTCCATACCTAATTCACCGCCAGCCAGAGATTGTTGAGCTCATCGGAACTTTTGATACGACTTTAGGCCGCCACATTTGGGAGTCAATTGTTGCGGAGGCACGGATTGCGCTCCATGTTCGAGTGCTCGAAGGTCGCAATGCTCACCATGTCTTTGAAGCTCAATTTAAGGCAGTAGCTCGCGCACTTCGTGATGCAGTTGCTATCGATGGTCGCACCGCAGGTATTCCTTCCACAAAGGGCACTCTCTAAGCCTTACGGCTTAAGAGGCAATTTCGTTAGCAGAGAGAATCTTTTTGAGTTATCTCTCACAAGAGAAGAACCTTGGAGTAAAGATTGATCGCAATTCTTGATTATGGATCAGGCAATCTGCGATCTGCTCTGCGCGCATTTGAACGTGCAGGTAAGGACGTTCTTCTCACCTCTGATTACAAAGTTGCCCTTGAAGCCGAGGGCCTTGTAGTTCCTGGCGTTGGCGCCTTTGGTGCTTGCATGCAGGGGCTCAAGGAAGTTCACGGTGATGAGTTGGTGAGAGAGCGTCTCTCTCAATCTCGTCCAACGCTAGGTATTTGTGTTGGGATGCAGATCTTCTTTACTCGCGGAGTTGAACATGGCAGCCATGATGGAGTCGGTATCTGGCCAGCTACAGTTGAAAAGTTAGAGGCAAAGGTCCTACCTCACATGGGTTGGAATACAGTCTCAGCACATGGAGATAGCACGCTATTTAAGGGTGTTGAGGGGGAGTCCTTCTACTTCGTTCACTCCTATGGCGTTGCTGAGGATTTTTCATCGCCTGCACTTAAGAGTTGGAGCGAGTATGAATCCCGATTCCTGGCAGCGATTGAAGATGGCGCTTTCAGCGCAACACAGTTTCATCCAGAAAAGTCAGGAGATGCCGGGCTGCATCTGATCAAGAATTGGGTATCAACTTTATGAGTTACTTAGAACTTCTCCCCGCAGTTGATGTGAAAGATGGTCGCGCAGTTCGTCTTGTTCAAGGCGAACTCAACGCCGAGACTGCCTATGGTTCACCGCTCGAAGCCGCTCTCGATTTTCAAAGTTCAGGCGCAGAATGGATTCACCTCGTTGATCTCGATGCCGCCTTCGGAATTGGCGAGAACAGCGCTCTTCTTGCTGAAGTTGTTGGTCGCCTTGATATCAAGGTCGAACTCTCAGGTGGCATTAGAGCTGATGAATCCCTCAAGCGAGCACTTGCCACCGGATGTCGTCGAGTCAATCTTGGAACAGCTGCTTTAGAAAATCCTGATTGGACCTCAAAGGTGATTGCTGAATATGGGGATCGGATTGCCGTCGGCCTTGATGTTCGTGGCCACACCTTGGCAGCGCGTGGTTGGACCAAAGAAGGCGGAAACCTCTTCGAAACAATCGAGCGCTTAGAGCGTGATGGTTGTGCTCGATATGTTGTCACTGATGTGACTAAAGATGGAACTCTTAAAGGTCCGAACTTAGAGCTGCTCCGTGAAGTTTGTGCGGCAACACCAAAGCCAGTTATTGCAAGTGGCGGCATCTCGTCTCTTGAAGATATTGCAGCTCTCAGCGCCCTTCGCGGTATTGGAGTTGAGGGAGCCATAGTTGGAAAGGCGCTCTATGCCGGTGCCTTCACACTTGAAGAAGCTCTAGAGTTGAGTAAGAAGTGACGCTATCGGTTCGAATCATTCCCTGCCTTGATGTGACAGATGGCAGAGTTGTTAAGGGTGTGAATTTCACCAATCTCATCGATGCCGGCGACCCAGTTGAGATGGCAGCTCTCTATAACGCAGAAGGTGCGGATGAACTCACCTTCCTCGATATCTCAGCGAGCGTTGCTGGACGTGAGACAACTCTCGATGTTGTGAGAAAGACCGCAGAGCAGGTCTTTATTCCGCTCACAGTCGGTGGCGGAATTAGAAGCGTTGAGGATGTGGATCGATTGCTTCGGGCAGGTGCAGATAAAGTTTCGATCAACACAGCAGCGCTTGCACGTCCTGAGTTGATTGCTGAGATTGCAGATCGCTTTGGTTCTCAAGTATTGGTTCTATCTGTGGATGCCCGACGAGCTCGCACCGATTCAGGCTTTGAAGTAACTACCCATGGCGGCCGAGAGAGCGCAGGAGTTGATGCTCTTACCTGGGTGGAGAAGGCCTGTGAGTTAGGAGTGGGAGAGATTCTCCTTAACTCGATGGATGCAGATGGCACTCGTGCTGGATATGACCTAGGCATGATTAAGGCTGTGCGGGCGGTCTCACGGGTGCCACTAATTGCAAGTGGAGGAGCGGGAAGTCAGGAGGATTTTGCAGCAGCCCTCGATGCCGGAGCAGATGCTCTCCTTGCCGCCTCAATCTTTCACTTCGGCATCCATCGAATCGGTGATATCAAGAGCTACCTGAATCGCAGTGGTTATCCAGTGCGCATGAGCTCCAAGGGCTAGGGCAGAATAAGCACATGAGCATTGAGTTATCACCTGCGCTCCAAGCAGCACTTAAGGATGGCCTCGATCTCATCCCGGCAATCGCACAAGATGCCAAGACCGGTGAAGTGCTAATGCTTGCCTATATGAATCGCGAATCTCTTGCACTCACCATTGAGAGCGGTCGCGCCACATACTGGTCTCGTAGTCGAGAAGAGTTATGGGAGAAGGGGCTGACTTCGGGCCATACCCAAAAAGTTCTCTCTATCGCCCTCGATTGTGATGGAGACGCCCTCTTGCTTAAGGTTGAGCAGAGCGGTCCTGCCTGCCACACCGGAGAAGGTAGCTGTTTCCATAATCCGATTGAATTGAAGAAGCCGTGAAGATTGAAGAGTTTCGTGAATATGCACGGAGCAACAATGTCATTCCCGTCTATCGCAAAGTTCTCGCTGATAGTGAAACTCCACTTGGAATCTACAAGAAACTTGCGAAGAATAATCCTGGAACTTTTCTCCTAGAGTCCGCAGAACATGGTGGAGCGTGGTCTAGGTATTCATTTATTGGAGTTGCAAGCCAGACAACTCTCACCGAACGCGATGGAGTTGCTGATTGGCTTGGAACACCTCCCGCAGGAGTTCCACGCGGAATGGATCCGCTACAAGCGCTGAAATTATCTGTGGCCCATCTGAAGACTCCTGTAATCGAAGGATTGCCGCCGCTTACCGGTGGGCTTGTTGGATATATGGGTTATGACGCAGTGCGAAGGCTGGAGAACATTCCGAAAATCGCAGAAGATGATTTAAAGCTTCCTGAGATTGCCTTTATGTTGACGAGTGACTTGGCGGTTATGGATCACAGCAATGGCACAGTCACATTAATTGCAAATGCAATCAACTGGGATGGTTCTGATGAGCGCGTCGATGAGGCATATCACCAATCAGAGCTTCGACTCGATCGAATGTATGAGGATTTGCAGTGTGCATTGCCTGGCGATGTGAGTGAGATACCTCAATTCGAGAAGCCTGAATTTGAAAGAAATATCTCGGCCGAAGATTTTCGAGCCAAGGTTGAGATTGCAAAAGAGGAGATCCGCGCAGGCGAAGCATTCCAAATCGTTATTTCACAACGCTTTTCTACTGAGGCAAAGGCCGATGCAATTGATATCTATCGCGCCTTGCGATTGAGCAATCCAAGCCCATATATGTATCTATTCCGCTTTGAAGGTGGAGTTGAAGTAGTGGGCTCGAGCCCAGAGGCGCTGGTGAAGGTAACAGGGCGAGAGGTGATGGTTCATCCAATCGCTGGCACGAGAAAACGCTCCTCATCTCTTGAGGAAGATATACGTCTCGGGGAAGAACTTCTTGCAGACCCGAAAGAGCGAGCTGAACATCTGATGCTTGTTGATCTTGGAAGAAATGATGTGGGGCGCGTGTGCACGCCAGGTTCGGTCGAAGTAATCGACTTTATGCATATTGAGCGTTATTCACATGTGATGCATATTGTCTCAACTGTTATTGGTGAACTGGCGGAGAGCGCAGCACCGATCGACGCCCTCTTCTCAGTATTTCCCGCTGGCACACTTTCAGGAGCGCCAAAGCCACGAGCGATGGAGATCATTGAATCTCTCGAACCAACCAGGCGTGGTCTCTACGGGGGAGCGATTGGGTACTTCGACTTCACTGGAAATATCGATACATGTATTGGAATTCGCACCGCTCTGATTAAGGGCGGTAAGGCTTATGTTCAGGCAGGCGCTGGTGTCGTTGCCGACTCCGATCCAGAGTCTGAGAATCAAGAGACACTCAACAAGGCAGCCGCTGTCTTAACTGCGATCAATACCGCCAATGCGATGCGAGGTCGATGATGTGGAAAATTAATCTCTCCCTCATTCTCGTTGCAATCGTTGCAATCTCGATAAGTCGTCGAATGAGGTTGAATCCGAAGTATGAGCGCAACGATAAGAAGGCGCGTGAGATTTCTGATTGGAACGCCTTAGACCGCGGTATCGATCCCACAATCAAGGATGGCGATAAATGAGCGTTCTCGACTCCATTATCGAAGGGGTCCGTGAAGATTTAGCTGCGCGTCGTCTTCCGCTCTCGCAATTACATGACCTACTTGCTCAAGCACCTGCTGTCATTGATGCGCATCCGAGACTTACGGCTGCTCCGATGACTGTGATCGCTGAGGTCAAGCGATCTTCGCCAAGTAAAGGCGAGCTCGCTGCTATCTCAGATCCGAGGGCTTTAGCTGCACAATATGAGGCAGCAGGGGCGGCAGTAGTGAGTGTTTTAACTGAGCGTCGCCGATTCGATGGCTCATTGGAAGACCTCAAAGCGGTGAGATCAGAGATTTCTATCCCAATTTTGCGCAAAGACTTTATGGTCGATGAGTATCAATTCTTAGAGGCACGAGCAGCAGGTGCCGATGTCGTCCTGCTCATTGTTGCTGCACTTTCTAAGAACCAACTTAAGGATTACTACGACTTAGCAACAGAGCTAGGTATGGCTGTCCTCGTTGAGACTCATACCAGGCAAGAGATTGAAGATGCGATGGCAATTGAACCGCGGATTGTTGGCGTCAATGCTCGCAATCTTAAAACTTTAGAGATTGATCTCAAGGCATTTACCGAACTCATTCCCGAGATTCCAGAATCTGTGATCAGAGTTGCTGAGTCGGGTATCTCTGCACGCGCCGAGGTGGAGATGGCACAGAGCGCCGGGGCACAGGCAATCTTGGTAGGCGAGACACTCGTGAAGTCAGGTGACCCGCTTCGAGCCATTGACCAACTTCTGGGTCGCACGCAATAGCAACCTGAAGGTAGCCTTCAACCATGACGACTCCTGCGGTATCAGAGATTCTCGGGCACTTCGGCCCTTACGGTGGCCGCTTTGTTCCGGAGGCGCTGATCAGCGCGTTAGAGGAGCTCGATGCAGCTCATCAAGCAGCGCTAAAGGATCCAGATTTTCAGCGAGAGCTCTCTCATCTTCATCAAACGTACACAGGTCGCCCCTCCATCATTACCGAGGCGAAGAGATTTTCAGAGTATGCAGGTGGTGCCCGAATTCTTCTCAAGCGCGAAGATCTCAATCACACCGGTAGTCATAAGATCAATAACGTTTTAGGCCAAGCACTTCTCACAAAGAAGATGGGTAAGAAGCGAATCATCGCCGAAACTGGCGCTGGTCAACATGGCGTTGCATCGGCGACCGCTGCTGCGCTGATGCGACTTGAGTGCGTTGTTTATATGGGCGAGGAAGACACCAAACGCCAAGCACTTAACGTGGCGCGCATGAAGCTATTGGGTGCAGAGGTAATTCCTGTGACCTCAGGTTCTCGCACTTTAAAGGATGCGATCAATGAAGCGATGCGCGATTGGGTAACAAATGTTGAGACCACCCACTACCTCCTAGGTACAGTGGCTGGCCCGCATCCATTCCCAACGATGGTCCGTGATTTCCACAAGATCATCGGTGAAGAGGCGCGAGAGCAGGTTCTCGCTCTCACTGGTCGACTGCCCGATGCAGTGCTCGCATGTGTTGGTGGAGGATCTAATGCAATTGGAATCTTTCATCGCTTTATCACAGATGCAAATGTGCGATTGATTGGTCTCGAGGCAGGCGGTGATGGCGTTGAGACAGGTCGCCATGCTGCAACTATTACCGGTGGATCACCTGGAGTTCTCCACGGAACTCGCTCCTATGTTCTGCAAGATGAGAATGGTCAGACTGTTGAATCGCACTCAATTTCAGCCGGCCTTGATTATCCAGGTGTAGGACCAGAGCATGCCTTCCTCCACGATATTGGTCGCGCTGAGTATCGGGCGATTACCGATAAAGAGGCGATGGAGGCATTCTCTCTCTTAAGTAAGACTGAAGGAATTATTCCTGCGATTGAGACAGCCCATGCTCTCGCTGGTGCGATGAAGGTGGGTCGCGAGTTGGGTCCTGAGGCAATCTTGCTCATCAATCTCTCTGGTCGTGGCGATAAAGATGTGCAGACTGCAGCTCAATACTTTGGAATCCCACTCGGTGATGACTCTGCGGGTGGCAAGTAGTGACTACACCGCTAGATGAGCTCTTCCGCAAAGTTCGTGAAGAAAAGCGCGCAGCTCTCATCGCCTATATTCCAGCTGGTTTTCCAACTGTGAAAGATTGCCATCGAGTGATTCAGGCTTTTGTTGATGGCGGCGTTGATGCTATCGAGATTGGGTTTCCATATAGCGATCCAGTAATGGATGGTCCAACGATTCAAGAGGCAGCCGTTACTGCGCTCAATAACGGAACTAGCGCGCAAGATGTACTCGATGCCCTTGAAGTTGCAGTATCTGCTGGAGTTCCTTCAGTGGTGATGACATATTGGAATCCGATTGAGAAATTTGGTGTTGAGAAGTTTGCTCAAGCAATTTCAGACCGCGGTGGCTCAGGAGTGATCCACCCTGACATCACGATTGAAGAGTCAGGGCCATGGCTGGCAGCTACCGATAAGGCTGCAATCAATCCAATCTATGTCGTTGCACTCAGCACCTCTGATGAGCGATTGGGCAAAGTCACAGCCTCTTGTGGCGGATTTGTTTATGCAGCAAGCATCATGGGCGTTACTGGCGCTCGAGCATCAGTTTCATCAGGGGCAGAAGGGTTGGTTTCTCGCATCCGAACAACGACTAATCTCCCCGTTGCTGTTGGGCTAGGTGTCTCCACCCGCGAACAGGCGCGAGATGTTGCAGCCTATGCAGACGGGGTAATTGTTGGGTCGGCTTTTGTGAAGGCGATTCTCGATGCCCCAACGATCGAAGAAGGTCTCACAAAAGTCACAGAGTTGGCGCGCGAGCTTGCCTTGGGCGTTCGCGGCCAGTAACCCTTATATTTCTCCCATATCAATCTCCAAGATCCATCTCATAGAGACGAAAGAGGAAACTCCATGGCACAGAAGAAGGCTCCACAAGGTGGAAAAGATAATTTCACACGTTATCTTGTCATCGGAGTAGTCGTCGCAGTTCTTGCGATCATGATCGTTCCAACAGTGATCTCAAAGAATAAGCCTGTCTCTCAAGAGATTCCTGCAACCGTCTCAGCGGAGAACGGTTATGCCATCTCCTTTAATACAGAGGATAAGAGCCTTCCAGTAGTGGATATCTATGAAGATTTCCAATGCCCAATCTGCCAGCAATTTGAGGCGCTCAATGGTGAATACATTGAGACTTTGGTGAAGGAGAAGAAGGCGGCGGTCCGTTTTAATATCCTCTCATTCCTAGGAACAGAGTCAGTTCGAGCAGCCAACGCTGCAGCCTGTGCTAACGATGAGAATAAGTTCCTTGATTTCCACCTTGGCCTCTATGCAAATCAGCCATCGAGTGAGAACTCAGGCGCGCTCTCATCAGATCGTCTCATTGAAATCGGTAAGGCTTCCGGAATCACCAGCGAATCATTTAAGAGCTGCGTGAAGGATATGAAGTATGAAGGCTGGGTAGCGAAGGTCGCTGAAGCTGGTGCAAAGGCTGGAGTTAACTCAACCCCAACTGTCTTTGTGAATGGCAAAGAGATCGATCGCAATACTGAGTACTTCAACGCAGATAAATTTAAAGCAGCTATAGAGCGCGGTTAATATGCGTCACTCCATTCCAACGCCAGCGATATCTGTCGTTGAAATTGGACCTTTCACAGTGCATGCCTATGCGCTCTGCATCATCACAGGTGTTGCAGTTGCAATCTGGTTGGGCAATCGACGTTTTGTTGCAGCCTTCCCAGATGCACGTGGAGTTGTGAGCGATGTTGCAATCGTTGCAGTTCCAGCAGGTGTCTTAGGTGGTCGCCTCTATCACGTAATAACTTCACCTGAACGTTTCTTTAGTAGCAATGGAAATCCAGGGGATATCCTCAAGATCTGGCAAGGTGGTCTTGGAATATGGGGAGCAATTTCACTGGGAGCACTTGGCGCATTTATCGCCTATCGATTCCTTGCTCGCACCCGTGAACTTCCACAATTTCGTTACTTCGCAGATGCGATTGCGCCAGGAATTATCTTCGCCCAAGCAATTGGGCGTTGGGGCAATTGGTTTAACGCTGAACTCTTTGGCCGACCAACGGATGTGCCATGGGCCCTGGAGATTCCACGTTGGGCAAGACCCGAGGGATATAAGGATTTCCTCACCTTCCATCCAACATTTCTCTATGAATCACTCTGGTGTCTTCTGGTGGGAATTCTTCTCCTTTTGCTCGGGCGGAAGCTCAAAGGGGGACAGATCTTCGCCCTCTATGTTGCTGGATATTGTCTAGGGCGGCTGGGTTTTGAATTAATCCGCATCGATGAAGCGAATCTCATCGCAGGTATTCGCATCAATGTCCTCGTCTCGAGTGCTGTTGGAGTGCTCGCTCTAGCTACCTTCCGCAAGTTTTCACGCAGCTCGAGGTAAGGTTGAGATATGGGTTTAGAAGAGGTTTATCTACGCAATCTCGAACATAAGGGACATCGCGCTGGCTGGCTTCGCGCGGCAGTCCTAGGAGTCAACGACGGTCTCGTCTCAACGGCTTCATTAATGGTCGGTGTTGCAGCAGCAAGCGCCTCACTTGATAACGCTCAATCGATTATCGTCTCAACCGGAGTTGCCGGTATTGCAGCAGGTGCGCTCTCAATGGCAGTCGGCGAATACATATCTGTCTCTTCCCAAACCGATATCGAAGAATCCGATCGCCTCTTAGAGATTGAACATCTCGCTCTCGATCCTGAAGGAGAGTTAGAGGAGCTGGTTGAAATCTATAAAGGCCGTGGCCTCGATGAGCCTCTAGCCCGGCAAGTTGCGATTCAATTGAGCGAGCGAGATGCTCTTAATGCCCATCTTCGCGATGAACTCGGACACCATCCTCATAGCAAGGCGCGACCACTGCAGGCCTCCCTTGCCTCTGCTCTCTCTTTTGCAATAGGTGGATTTATCCCATTGATCGCAGCTCTTATGCCATGGAGTTTGAGCACAACCCCATCAATCGTGGCATTTACTCTCGTTGGACTGATGGGAGCAGGTGCCGTTGGTGCAAAGACCGCTGGCTCCAAGCTCCTTATCCCGACGATGCGAGTGCTCATCGGCGGCAGCCTTGGTATGGCAATTACCGCTGGAATCGGCCAGCTCTTTCACGTAGCGGTCGCATAGGGACAGATATTTCCACCCTCATTAGTGGGGGTTTGAGGTAGTCATGGCGCCCTTGAGGTTGCTAACCTTTCCCTCTTAATACGGGCCATCGTCGTCCCCGCCGCACTCTTCTAAGTTCACCTGGCTAGCCAGTGAACAAGACCCGCGTGAAGAAGGACGATCACAATGGCGCTTCAACCACATTACCCAGCACCTCAGGGCCTCTATGACCCTGCCAACGAGCATGATGCTTGTGGTGTTGCGATGGTCGCAACTCTCAATAAAGTTGCAACTCATGAGATTGTCGCAAAGGCGCTCACCGCACTTCGCAATCTCGAACACCGTGGTGCATCGGGAGCTGAACCAGATTCTGGTGATGGTGCAGGAATTCTGATTCGCGTCCCAGATGCCTTCTATCGCGCAGTCGTTGACTTCACCCTCCCTGCAGAAGGTTCTTATGCAACTGGTATTGCATTTGTTGCAAAAGGAAAAGATCTCAAAGGCGAGATTGCAAAGTTAGCCACTGAAGAGGGACTAACTGTTCTTGGATGGCGCGAGCTTCCAATCAACTCATCATCACTCGGTAAAACAGCTCTATCTGTGATGCCAGATTTCCAACAGGTGTTTATTGCAGGCAATAATGGTGAGAGCGGAATTGCACTTGATCGTAAAGTCTTCTGCCTTCGTAAGCGTGCAGAGCACACCTTGGACCTCTACTTCCCATCGCTTTCATCCCAGACAATCGTCTATAAGGGAATGCTCACTACTGGACAGCTGGAGGAGTTCTTCCCAGATTTAAGCGATGAGCGAGTAGTTTCACCGCTTGCCTTGGTTCACTCACGTTTTTCTACCAATACCTTCCCATCATGGCCGCTTGCTCACCCATACCGTTATATCGCCCACAACGGTGAGATCAATACCGTCAAGGGAAATCGCAACTGGATGCGCGCTCGTGAATCTCTTCTCAAGAGCGAGTATTTCGGCGAAGACCTCAATCGCATCTTCCCAATCGTGGAGATGTCTGGCTCTGATTCAGCATCATTTGATGAGGTTCTTGAACTTCTCTATCTCGGCGGTCGCTCCCTTCCACATGCTGTCTTGATGATGATTCCAGAGGCGTGGGAGAACCATGCGACCATGTCGCAGAAGCGCCGTGACTTCTATGCCTTCCACGCATCGATGATGGAGCCATGGGATGGACCTGCCTGCGTGACCTTTACCAATGGACATCAAGTAGGTGCTGTTCTTGATCGCAATGGTCTACGTCCATCACGCTATTGGGTAACCGAAGATGGCTTGGTCGTTCTTGCATCAGAAGTTGGCGTGCTCGATTTCCCAGCAGAGAAGATTGTGCGCAAGGGTCGCCTTCAGCCAGGAAAGATGTTCCTTGTCGATATCGAATCCGGTCGCATCATTGAAGATGATGAGATCAAGGATTCATTGGCAGATGCTGCTCCTTATGGGCAGTGGCTCGCAGATGGCATGGTCAAGCTCTCTGAGCTTCCAGCTCGCGAACACATCATCTATCCACATAAGTCTGTCGTTCGTCGCCAGAAGGCATTTGGTTATACCGAGGAAGAGCTCAAGATCATCATCGCTCCGATGGCAAAGTCCGGGGGAGAAGCCCTTGGTTCAATGGGTACTGATACTCCAATTGCAGCTCTCTCCAATAAGCCACGCCTTCTCTTTGATTACTTCACCCAGCTCTTTGCACAAGTAACAAACCCACCACTTGATGCAATTCGCGAAGAGCTCGTTACCAGCCTTGGTGGATCTATCGGTCCAGAGCACAACCTCTTAGATCCAGGACCAGATTCTTGCAAGCAGATCTCACTGGCATTTCCGGTAATTGACAATGATGAGTTGGCAAAGATCATCAACATAAACGTCGATGACGAATATCCAGAGCTAGCGGCATACGTTGTTCGTGGTCTCTTCCCAGTTACTGGTGATGGAAATACTCTTCGTCAGCGTTTAGAGGAGATCAAGAACGAGGTCTCACAAGCAATTAAGGATGGCGCACATGTCATCGTTCTCTCTGACCGAGATGGCGATGCCGAAGATTGCCCAATTCCATCGCTTCTGCTCACAGCTGCCGTCCACCACCACCTCATTCGCGAAAAGACCCGTACTCAGGTAGGACTCATTGTTGAGGCCGGAGATGTTCGCGAGGTCCACCATGTCGCCCTTCTTGTTGGTTATGGCGCAGCAGCGGTAAATCCATATCTCGTTATGGAATCAGCTGAAGATCTCGTTCGCCAGGGAGTTATCACTGGTATTTCTCCTGAGAAGGCAGTTCGCAACACCATCAAGGCGCTCGGCAAGGGCGTGCTCAAGGTGATGTCAAAGATGGGTATCTCAACCATCTCTTCTTACACAGGAGCTCAAGTATTTGAGGCGATTGGTCTTGCCCAGGATGTTGTTGATGAGTTCTTCGTTGGCACAACTTCACGTCTTGGTGGAGTCGACCTCGATGTGATTGCGGAAGAGACTATTAAGCGCCACTTCCTTGCATATCCACCAGGAGGCGAGATTCCAGGTGCGAAGAAGCTCGCAGTCGGAGGCGAATATCAATGGCGTCGCGATGGTGAACCACACCTATTCAACCCAGAGACCGTCTTTGCGCTTCAGCACTCCACACGAAATAAGCGCTATGACATCTTCAAGCGTTACACCACAAAGGTCAATGATCAGAGCAAAGAGTTGATGACTCTTCGCGGACTCTTTGAATTTAAATCTGGATCAAATGGACGTGCACCAATTTCTATCGATGAGGTTGAGCCAATCTCAGAGATCGTAAAGCGTTTCTCTACTGGCGCAATGTCGTATGGATCTGTTTCACAAGAGGTCCATGAGACTCTCGCTATTGCAATGAATCGCCTTGGTGCAAAGTCGAATACAGGCGAAGGTGGCGAAGATCCAATTCGCTTTATCCCACTTGAAAATGGAGATTCAAAGCGCTCTGCCATTAAGCAGGTTGCATCTGGTCGATTTGGTGTGACAAGTAATTACCTTGTCAATGCCGATGATATTCAGATCAAGATTGCCCAAGGTGCAAAGCCTGGTGAGGGTGGTCAACTTCCCGGCAACAAGGTCTATCCATGGGTTGCTAAGGCTCGTTACTCAACACCGGGTGTTGGTCTTATCTCACCACCGCCTCATCACGATATCTACTCGATTGAGGATCTCGCTCAGTTGATTCACGATCTTAAGAATGCAAATAAGAATGCTCGTGTTCACGTCAAGCTCGTAGCAGAGGTCGGTGTTGGAACAGTTGCAGCAGGTGTCTCCAAAGCTCATGCCGATGTTGTTCTTATCTCCGGCCACGATGGCGGCACTGGCGCTTCACCGCTCACCTCTTTAAAGCATGCAGGTGCGCCGTGGGAGTTAGGTCTTGCTGAAACCCAGCAGACTCTTCTTCTCAACGGTCTCCGTGATCGCATCGTGGTTCAAGCAGATGGACAGCTCAAGACTGGGCGCGATGTTGTGATTGCGGCGCTCTTGGGTGCTGAGGAGTATGGCTTTGCTACCGCTCCACTCGTCGTCTCAGGGTGCATCATGATGCGCGTCTGCCACCTCGACACCTGCCCGGTGGGAGTGGCAACTCAGAATCCAGAGCTTCGTAAGCGATTTACTGGAAAGCCTGAGTTTGTCGAGACCTTCTTTGAATATATTGCAGAGGAAGTTCGAGAGATCTTGGCATCACTTGGTTTCCGGACTCTCCAAGAAGCAATCGGCCATGTTGAGTATCTCGATACTCGCAAGGCGGTAGATCACTGGAAGGCAGCTGGTCTTGACCTCTCACCACTGTTAGTTCGTCCAGATGTCTCTTCATCTCTCTACTGCACAACAACGCAAGATCACGGTCTTGCTGCAGCTCTTGATAATAAGTTGATTGAACTCGCAGCACCTGCACTCGCAAAGGGGGAGAAGGTCTCGATCGATCTTCCGGTGCGAAATGTCAATCGCACAGTGGGAACGATGTTGGGTGCTGAGATCACTCGCAAGTATGGTGCGGAAGGTCTTCCCACTGGAACTATCGATATCTCACTCCGAGGATCGGCTGGGCAATCTCTCGGTGCTTTTACGCCGCGCGGAATGGTGATTCGCCTCTTCGGTGACTCTAACGATTATGTCGGCAAGGGCATCTCAGGTGGTCGCGTAGTACTTCGTCCAGACGAGAGGGCAACTTTCCCTTCCCATGAGAACGTTATCGCTGGAAATGTAATTGGCTACGGCGCAACTGGCGGAGAGATCTATATCCGTGGTCTCGTCGGTGAGCGCTTCTGTGTTCGTAACTCAGGTGCCACAGCAGTAGTAGAAGGCGTAGGAGATCACGCTCTCGAATATATGACAGGTGGCACAGTCGTCATCCTTGGACGCACAGGTCGAAATATCGCAGCAGGCATGTCGGGTGGTCGAGCATTTGTGCTCGATCTCAACGCAGCTCTCGTCAATGGCGATATGGTCGATGTTCTTGCCGTTCCTGCAGATGAGCGTGAACGTCTCCATAGCATCGTCGCTGACTTTGCCCGTGAGACAGATTCTGAGGTCGCACAGTCGTTGCTTGCAGATTGGGAGAGTGCGCTCTCTCGCTTCTCACTCATCATGCCTCGTGATTATGCGCGGGTATTGAGCGCAATGAAGCGCGCTGTTGATGAAGGTCTACCAGAAGATCACTATGTAATGGAGGTTGCAGCAAATGGCTGATCCAAAGGGCTTTATGACAACCCCTCGTGAAACACCTAAGCGCCGCCCAGTCGATGTTCGCATCAAGGATTGGCGCGAGGTGTATGAACCTCAGAGCTTTGAGCACTTACAGAAGCAAGCTGGTCGTTGTATGGATTGTGGAATCCCTTTCTGTCACAACGGATGCCCACTCGGCAATCTCATTCCAGAGTGGAACGATCTGATGTGGCGAGGTTATAAGTCAGATGCAATTGATCGACTCCATGCAACAAATAACTTTCCAGAGTTCACCGGTCGACTCTGTCCAGCGCCATGCGAGACTGCATGTGTTGTAGGAATCAACCGAGATGCTGTGACTATCAAGCAGGTTGAACTTCGCACCATTGAAGAGGCATTTGGATTTGGCGCAGTAAAACCGATGATCCCAGATCGCTTAACAGGTAAGACTGTTGCTGTTATCGGTTCAGGACCAGCAGGACTTGCGGCAGCGCAGCAGTTAACTCGCGCTGGCCACACCGTTGCTGTCTATGAGCGCGCAGATAAAATCGGCGGCCTTCTGCGTTATGGAATCCCTGAATTTAAGATGGAGAAGAACATTCTCGATCGCCGTTTAGCTCAGATGGAGCAGGAGGGAACTCGATTCCGTCCAGGTGTTTCAGCGGGAGTTGATATCACCGGTAATGCTCTCCGCACTCGCTATGACGCAGTCCTCCTTGCAGTTGGTGCCACCCAGTGGCGCGATCTCAGCGTGAAAGGTCGCGAGCTCAAGGGCATTTATCAAGCGATGGAGTTCTTGCCATGGGGCAATAAGCAGGCGCTCGGTGAGGTGGAGAATCCACCAATTAATGTTGCTGGCAAGCATGTTGTCATCTTGGGCGGTGGCGATACCGGAGCAGATTGCCTCGGCACTTCAATCCGTCAGGGCGCAGCCAGCGTTACTCAGCTTGAGATCATGCCTCAACCAACAGAGGAGCGGCCAGCAAATCAGCCATGGCCAACTTATCCAATGATCTTCCGCGTCTCCAGTGCACATGAAGAGCTTGATAATCGCATCTTCGGCGTGAGTACTGAGGAGTTCCTCGGTGATGAGAACGGCAACTTGCGCGCTCTTAAGATTGTTGAGACTAAATTTGTTGATGGAAAGTTTGAGCGCGTTCCAGGCACAGAGCGAGAGCTTCAAGCTGATTTCGCATTCCTTGCGATGGGCTTTACCGGCCCTGAGAAGTCAGCGCTCATTGATCAACTCGAAGTTGAACTCGATGAACGTGGCAATATCAAGCGCAACGATGATTTCCAGACAAATCAGGAAGATGTTTTTGTTGCCGGTGATGCTGGTCGCGGTCAATCTCTCATTGTCTGGGCAATTGCAGAAGGTCGCTCTGCAGCGGCTGCAGTAGATCGATATTTGATGGGGGAGACTCAATTGCCTTCACCGATTGAACCAACTACTCGCCAGATGTTGGTCTAAAGACAGATAAATCACATTACAAAACTGGTCAGTACTGGCTGGTCACAATTTCTAGAGGATAAGGTACGAACATGCGCCGCGCGAAGATTGTATGCACACTAGGTCCAGCCGTTGAATCTCCAGAGAAGGTCCGCGAACTCATCGCAGCTGGAATGAATATGGCTCGCCTCAACCTCTCCCATGGTTCTTATGAAGAACATCAAGGCCGCCTCGATCGAGTGAGAGAGGCAGCAAAAGAGGCAGGTAAAGCTGTTGCAATCTTGGTCGACCTCCAGGGACCAAAGATTCGCCTTGCCCGCTTTGAGAATGGTCCACATGAGCTTGCCCGTGGAGATATCTTCACTATTACTACAGATGATGTTCCTGGAACGAAGGAACGAGTCGGCACCACCTATAAGGGACTTCCTGGAGATTGCAAGCCCGGCGATTACATCATGATCGATGATGGCAAAGTTACGGTTCAAGTTGTTGAAGTTAAGGGTAACGATGTTGTTACAAAGTGCATCTTCCCAGGAATGGTGAGCAACAATAAGGGAATAAATCTTCCTGGCGTTGCGGTATCAGTTCCAGCGCTCTCAGAGAAGGATGGCGATGACCTTCGTTGGGGCTTGCGAGCAGGCGCTGACTTCATCGCGCTCTCATTTGTTCGCAATGCAGCAGATATTAAAGATGTCCATGCAATCATGGATGAAGTAGGAATTCGCGTTCCAGTCATTGCAAAGATCGAAAAGCCACAAGCTGTTGATAATCTCCAAGAGATTGTCGATGCCTTCGATGGCATTATGGTCGCTCGCGGTGATCTCGGCGTTGAAATGCCGATTGAAGATGTCCCAATGGTTCAGAAGCGTTGCGTGGAGCTTGCTCGCGATGCTGCAAAGCCGGTAATCGTTGCAACACAGATGCTTGATTCAATGATCACCAATTCACGCCCAACACGCGCAGAAGCAACTGATTGCGCAAATGCTGTTCTTGATGGTGCAGATGCACTGATGCTCTCAGGTGAGACATCTGTTGGCGATTTCGCAATTGAGGCAGTTGAAACAATGTCACGTATCATTGAAAAGACAGAGCAAGAAGGCCTCGATCGAATCCGTCCGCTCTCACATGCTCCTCGCACAAAGGGTGGCGCAATCACCAAGGCGGCAGCTGAGGTTGGCGAGATTCTTGGAGCGAAGTACCTTGTGACATTTACTCAATCGGGTGACTCCGCACGACGCATCTCGCGCCTACGTTCACATCTTCCAATCCTTGCAATTACTCCAGAGGTCGGCACCTATAATCGCCTAGCCCTTTCTTGGGGAATTGAGCCGCTGATTTCACCGATGGTCAAGCACACCGATGACATGGTTCTCCAGGCAGATCGCATCTTGATTGATTCCAAGCGCGCTGCAATCGGTGAGGCGGTAATGATCGTCGCTGGTGCACCTCCCGGAATTCCTGGCTCTACCAACGCTATGCGAGTCCACACTGTGGGCGATGCGGTCAATGGCGTTGTTCCTGCTTACAAGTAACCCCCATCCATCAGGTAGGATTACCGACATACGCCTCGGTACTCCAACGGTAGAGAGGGCAGTCTCAAACACTGCATAGTGTCGGTTCGAATCCGACTCGGGGCACTCTTGAAATCTCACTCGACTGAGAGGATGGTTCATCTATGACAGTTCGCATCCTCGTCGCTGAAGATGAGGCGCTCATTCGGATGGATCTCGTGGAGATGCTCCAGGAGGCAGGCTATGAAGTCTGCGCCCAGGCAACCAATGGGGAAGAGGCGATAGCCCTCGCCAATGAGACAAAGCCAGATCTCTGCATTCTCGATGTGAAGATGCCGATCCTTGATGGAATTTCAGCTGCAGAGAAGATCATCTCAATTGCACCCGTTCTGATGCTCACCGCCTTTAGCCAACGAGAGCTGGTCGAACGTGCTCGTGATGCGGGTGTCATGGCATATGTGGTCAAGCCCTTCTCTATCGGGGATCTCGTTCCGGCGATTGAGATCGCGATGAGCCGCCATATCCAGATGAAGTCCTTGGCGGAGGAGGTTGCAGATCTCCAAGAGCGCCTTGAGACTCGAAAGATCATCGACCGCGCTAAGGGAATCTTGATGAAGGCGCTCAACCTCTCAGAGCCTGAGGCATTTACCTGGATTCAGCGAGCAGCTATGGATAGAAGGCTGACAATGAAAGAGGTAGCGATGGCAGTCATCTCACCTGAGGCAGCTCTCGACCGATAACGCATATGTGGGATAGGCATCTCACGTTTTGAGATGCACATATTCTTTGTAATCAAAAAGTAATGGCCAAAATGGCCGAAAATGACCATTCTGTCTTGTCTGGGCTCACCCCCGCCCATTACCCTTCAACCCTCCCTGTCCCGGGATAAAAACAGGAAAGGCTCCACATGAAGAAGATTATTTCTCTTGCTGCAGCTGGTGCGTTGGTCTTTGGTGTAACAGTATCTGTTGCTCCAGCAGCGAACGCAGCATGTTCAGGCAAGCTAAAGATTGCATACCAGGGTCCACTTACAGGTCCTGAGGCTGCTCTTGGTATCAACGAGCTCAACGGTGTGAAGTTTGCACTGAAGAAGTTCCTTGCTGCTAACAAGGGTGCAAATGTTGATCCAGTTGTCTACGAAGTAGATGACCAAGGAGATCCAGCAGTTGCAGGTCCAATCGCTCCTAAGGTTGCAGCTGAAGAGTGCGTAGTCGCACTTGTCGGTCCTGCATACTCAGGTGCATCAAAGGTTTCACTACCTGTATACCTTTCAGCAGGTCTTCCAATCATCACACCATCTGCTACAAACCCAACTCTTCCAGAGTTCGGTAAGCAGATCTTCCACCGTGCAGTGTTGACAGATGATTACCAGGGTCCAGCAGCTGCTCGTTTGATCGTTTCAAAGAACAAGAACGCTAAGGTGTTCCTTGTTAACGATGCATCAGACTACGCAGTCGGACTTCAGAAGACTGTAGATATCTCACTTGGATCACGCGTAGTTGGTAAGGATGTTACTCCAACAGGAACAACAGACTTCACAGCAACAATCGCAAAGATCAAGAAGTCAAAGGCAACAGCCGTCTTCTACTCAGGATACTTCTCACAGGCAGCAGTATTCGTAAAGCAGCTCCGTGACTCAGGTTCAAAGGTGACCTTCGCATCAGGCGACGGAACACTTGATAACCAGTTCATCAAGCTTGCTCGTAAGGCAGCTGAAGGCGTACTTCTTACAGCTCCAGCTATCCCATTCGAGACAGCATCTCCAAAGCTTGCTGCTGAGATGGTAAAGGCTGGTTGGACTCCTGGTGTTTACACAACAGAGTCATACGATGCTGCTAACTTCTTCCTTGATGCAATCAAGGCAGGAAACACAGATCGTGCTTCAATTGAGAAGTACATCTCAACAAAGTCACACAAGGGTCTTTCAAAGACACTCAAGTTTGACAAGGATGGCGAAGTCTCTGGCGCAGATGTCAACGGCTTCATCGTCAAGAACGGCAAGCTCGTACTCCTTGGAGCAATCAAGTAATTCTTGATTTAATCAAGTAGTAAGTAAGCAGTTCATCATTGAAACGGAGGGAGACGGTGTTACGGCACCGTCTCCCTCCCTTATGAAATATCGAGGTGTAGTGTGGATTTTGCACTCTTAAGAGATGCATTTTGGGGGTTGACCTTCGATGGTCTCGCCCTTGGCGCGATCTATGCGCTGATTTCGTTGGGATACACATTGGTCTATGGCGTACTTCGCCTGATCAACTTTGCCCACTCAGAAGTTTTTATGATCGGAACCTTTGGTTCACTCGTAGCAACCGGCCTCATCGGCGTTAAGGTTGAAGATGATCCGCTAACTGGTAGCAAGATGATTTTGACCCTCTTGTTTGCACTGGTTATTGCGATGCTCTCTTCAGCTATTGCCGCAGTGCTCGTCGAATTTGTTGCGTACCGTCGTCTTCGCAAGCGTGGTGCTACCAAGCTTGCAACTCTCATCTCAGCGATTGGTGTCTCAATCTCACTCGTTGAGCTCTTCCGAATCCTTACAGATTCTCTTCCTCGTGAGTTTCCTCGCATCATGGATAAGACCTTCTTGGTCTCCGTGGCAGGTGCAGATATTCGTAACGACAAGGTAATCGTAATTATTGCAGCAGGCTTGATGATGGTTGCCCTCGATCAATTCATCTCAAAGACTCGCCTTGGCAAGGGCATCCGCGCTGTTTCTATGGATGAGAACACTGCAACGCTTATGGGCGTCAATATCAACCGAGTCATCACTGTGACATTCTTTGCCGGTGGATTGATGGCAGGAGCTGCAGCATTCTTCTACATCCTTGTCTATGAGAACACTTCGTTTAAGGTCGGCTTCTTCCTAGGAATTAGCGCCTTTACTGCTGCAGTTCTCGGTGGAATCGGTAATCTTCGTGGAGCTCTCTTCGGAGGCTTTGTTCTCGGCTTGATGGAGACATACACATCAGCAGTCTTTGGAACAGCGTGGAAGGCCGTTATCTCATTTATCATCTTGGTACTCGTACTTCTGATCAAGCCAACCGGTTTGTTCGGTGAGTCAATCACACAGGCGAGGGTCTAATGTCACTTCTATCTTTTAACCTCCGCGACAAGGGCGCTGACTTCTGGGAGCGTTCTCCACGTTGGCGCCGCGTCCTCATCGCAGTGACCTTTATTGGTTTCTGCTACGCACTTCCATTCCTCAATAACCCGCTCATCAATACCCCTGGCTCTGACTTCCAGTCAGTTCTTTTCTATCCAGTGGGTATGTATGTGATGATGGCAATCGGCCTCAACATTGTGGTTGGAAAGTCAGGTCTGCTCGACCTTGGATACGTTGCCTTCTTCGCAATTGGCGCCTACACAATGGCGATCCTTGGAACGAAGACCAACCTCAACTTCTGGGAGATCCTTCCAATCGGAGTTGGCCTTGCAATGCTCTCAGGCGTGCTCTTGGGAACGCCAACCCTTCGTCTTCGTGGTGACTACCTTGCGATTGTGACCCTTGGATTCGGTGAGATCGTTCGTATCTTCGCTGTTAACACCGATGCAATTGGTGGTTCACGCGGTATCGCGGGTATTCCAACACCGCCAGATATCTTCAAGGCGAAGTTCACCATCTTGGATCCAAAGCCTTATTACTGGCTCCTACTCACCTTCACATTGCTGATCATCTGGATGGTTCGTCGCCTCGCTGCGCGCCGCCCAGGTCGTGCATGGGATGCAATCCGTCAGGATGATGATGTTGCACAGTTGATGGGTATCAATACTCGTCGCTCAAAGGTGTGGGCATTCGTTCTCGGTGCGGCTGTTGCTGGAGTCGGAGGAGTTGTCTATGCCTCACAGATTCTCTCAATCGTGCCAGATCAATTTAACCTCAACGTCTCCATTTTAATTCTTGCCTGTGTTGTTTTCGGTGGAATCGGAAATATCTGGGGTGTAATCCTTGGAGCAGTTCTCCTTGCCTTCACACCAGAGCGCATCCGCTTCCTCAGCCAGCCACGTATTCTCGTCTTTGGTATCGCACTCGTTGTGATGATGAACCTTCGACCAGATGGAATCCTTCCAAAGAAGAAGCGTGAACATCTAGAGCCAGGTTGGAAGCAAGTCGAAGAGTCCGGAGAAGGGGAGATCAAATAATGAGCGAAGTACTTCTCGAGCTTAAGAATGTCACTATGAAGTTCGGTGGCGTTACAGCACTCAACGATGTCAACCTTCAGGTGAAGAAGGGCGAGATCCTCGCCCTTATCGGACCAAATGGCGCTGGAAAGACAACGGTCTTTAACGTCGTCACCGGTGTCTATAAGCCAACATCGGGCTCTATCACTCTCAATGGAAATTCATTGGTGGGAAAGAAGCGCCATCAGGTAACAAAGATGGGCGTTGCTCGTACATTCCAGAACATCCGACTCTTCGGTGAGTCGACTGCTCTTGAGAATGTTGTTACCGGTGCAGATATCCACTCAAAGTCAGGTGTGATGGGAGCTATCTTCGGAACTCCTCGCTCACGTCGAGAAGAGAAGGCAGCTCTTGAGCGCTCACTCGAACTCCTCAACTTCATGGGTCTCGGTAAGCAGGCGGGGCGTCTAGCTAAGAATCTCCCTTATGGAGATCAGCGTCGCCTTGAGATTGCTCGCGCACTTGCAACCAATCCTCAGATTGTTCTCCTTGATGAGCCAGCAGCAGGCTTCAACCCTGCTGAGAAGGTTGCACTCGCTGAGACAATCAAGAAGATTCGCGATGCTGGTTACACAGTCTTGCTGATCGAGCACGATATGTCGCTCATCATGGGAATCTCAGATCGTGTTGCAGTCCTCGACTTCGGTCAGAAGATTGCAGATGATGTCCCATCCGTTGTTCAAAACGATCCTCGTGTCATCGAGGCTTATCTAGGAGCTCCTGCTGATGCGTCTTGAAATTAAAGATCTCCACGTTCACTACGGCAAGATTGAGGCAATTAAGGGCGTCTCAGTTGTTGTTAACGAAGGTGAAATCGTCACACTTATCGGTGCCAACGGCGCAGGTAAGACAACAATGCTCAAGACAATCTCTGGTCTTCGACCAGTCTCAAGTGGTCAGATCCTCTTTGATGGTCAAGATATTTCAAAGATGGCAGCCCATGATCGCGTTGAGCTCGGTCTCTCACAGGCGCCAGAAGGACGCGGAATCTTCCCTGGCATGACAGTGCTTGAGAACCTTGAGATGGGTAAGTACCACCGCAAGGATCGCAAATCTGAGATGAAGGAAGATCTTGAGAAGGTCTATCACCTCTTCCCGCGTCTCCTTGAGCGCATTAATCAAGCAGGTGGAACACTTTCAGGTGGAGAGCAGCAGATGCTTGCCATTGGTCGCGCTCTGATGGCACGTCCAAAGGTTCTCCTTCTCGATGAGCCTTCTATGGGTCTTGCTCCATTGATGATTGCAAATATCTTCCGCATCATCACCGAGATCAATAACCTTGGAACAACAATTCTCCTCGTTGAGCAAAATGCGCAGCAGGCGCTTCAGCGCGCACACCGTGCATATGTCCTTGAGACAGGAAATGTTGTGAAAGAGGCTAAGGCTTCAGATCTCCTCAACGATCCAGCAGTTCGCGCTGCATATCTCGGAGTGGGAGCTCACTAAGGCTAGGTTACTTACGCTCTGCGAGAATTAAGCAGGTGATACGGGCAGTGCATGTGCGCTGCCCGTCTTCATTTGTAATCTCAATCTGATAGCTACACATCGTCTTGCCAAGGCTCAGTGCTGTTGCAACTCCAGTGACGAATCCTGAGCGCGCTGATTTGTGGTGGGTGGCATTGATATCAACACCGACAATCATTCGATCTGGACCTGCATGGAGTTGGGTTCCAATTGAACCGAGCGACTCTGCGAGAACAACATTTGCTCCACCATGAAGGAGCCCAATCGGTTGGGTATTTCCCGCAACTGGCATGCGGCCAACGAGGCGCTCAGGGGAGGCCTCTAGGATTTCAATCCCCATCTTCTGGTCGAGTAGTCCAGAGCCTCGCTCACGGATAATGGCCAAGTAATCAGGTTTATCAGGCTGAGTCATAGTTCGAAATCTTAACTTGTTAAATAGGATGTGCGCCATGAGCGCGCCTAAGAAACTCCTATTAATCGATGGCCACTCGATGGCATATCGAGCCTTCTTTGCGCTCCCGGTTGAGAACTTCACTACCGCAATGGGCCAGCACACAAATGCCATCTATGGCTTTGCAACGATGCTGATTTCGCTGATGAAGGAAGAGAAGCCAACCCATGTGGCAGTGGCATTTGATGTCTCGCGCAAGACCTTCCGCTCTGAGATTTTCCCTGAATATAAAGCGAATAGAGCCTCAACCCCAGATGAGTTCCGCTCGCAGATGTCTTATCTCCACGAATTTATCGATGGCTGCGGGATCGAACATTTTCAGCTAGAGGGTTATGAAGCAGATGACTTGATTGCAACGATTGCTAAGAAGGCTGAGAGCGATGGCTTTGAAGTCCTTATCTGTACTGGTGATCGCGATAGCTTCCAGTTGGTCAATGAGAAGACCACTGTTCTCTATCCCAAGCGCGGTGTGAGCGAGATGGCTCGGATGACGCCGGCGGCAGTCTTTGAGAAATATGAGATGACGCCAGATCAATATCCTGATTTTGCAGCTCTGCGTGGTGACCCGAGCGATAACCTGCCATCGATTCCTGGTGTGGGGGAGAAGACAGCAGCGAAGTGGGTTGTGGAATATGGCTCACTCAAAGATCTCTTATCGCAGGTGGATAAAGTCGGCGGAAAAGTTGGCCAAGCCCTCCGAGACAATATCGATAATGTCATTCGCAATCGAGAGCTGACTCAATTAGTTCACAATGCACCGATTACCTTCAACCTGGAATCTATGGCATGGAAGGGTGTGGATCTAGAAAAGATTGATCCACTCCTCACAACTCTTGAATTTAAGAGCCTTAAAGATCGCCTCAAGCCGATAGCAGCAGCAACATCGACTCCACCCAAGGGGAAGAAATCCGCAACAAGTGAACTTCAAGGCGATCTCTTCGGAGCGCCTGTGAAAGCAGAATTCATCTCATCTTCTGAGCTCGATAAAAAGATCGATGCTCACAAAGGTGAGATAGCACTCGCCTTTGAACTTAGCGGAGATTCCGTTGATGAGAAGTTGCTTCGCTACGCAGTTGCGCTCAATCCGACCGATGTATTTCTGGTTGAGGGAGCAAAGATGGGCACGTGGGCAAGTCAGCATGCAATCAAGAAGATTGTCTATGACGGTAAATCACTGGCACGGATTAATGGCCTAGCTGGTTTCTCATTTGATATTGATATCGCCGCCTACTTGGTCAATCCTGGGGTTCGGGCCTCGTCTATTGCAGATATTGCCGATAAGTGGGGCTCACCTCTCGATAGTTCCTCTCCTGAGAATCTACTGGCCTCCCAAGCTGCTTCTTACTTTGAGATGAAGCGAAATCTTGAGGCTGACTTGGCGGAGCGAGGTCTGGGTGAGCTCTTTGGGAAACTCGAAATTCCGATCGCAGAACTCCTTGCGATTATGGAAAATCGCGGTGTTGCAGTTGATGTGAAAGAGCTGGAGCGCCTATTGGAGCTCTTTGAGTCCGAGGTAGCCCAAGAGACAGCGAAGGCGCACGCATCTGTCGGCCATGAGTTTAACGTTGCCTCACCAAAGCAGTTACAAGTGGTCCTCTTTGAAGAACTGGGATTGCCAAAGACAAAGAAGATCAAGACTGGCTTTACCACCGATGCCGATGCTCTCGCCTGGCTCTTTGAGAAGACCTCTCATCCAGTTCTAGCATCCCTGCTTCGCATCCGTGAAGTTAAGAAGCTCGCCACAACAATCGATGGACTTATTGCAGAGATTGCCTCAGATAAGAGAATTCATACCCACTTTGCTCAGACCGTTGCTGCAACCGGAAGACTCTCATCAGTTGGTCCAAATCTTCAGAATATTCCGGTGCGAACAGAAGATGGAAGAAAGATTCGCGCCACTTTTATTGCAGGAAAGGGATTCGATGCTCTCCTCACCGCCGACTATAGTCAGATTGAGATGCGCATCATGGCCCATCTCTCTCATGATGCCAATCTAATCAAGGCCTTTGAATCAGGTGAAGATCTCCACGCATCTATTGCAGGTGAGGTATTTGGCGTTAAGCCATCTGATGTTGATCCTGAGATGCGACGTCAGATTAAGGCGATGTCTTATGGACTTGCCTACGGATTGAGCTCCTATGGCCTTGCAGCTCAACTTGATCTCACCCCGCCCGCTGCTCAAGATCTTATGGATCGATACTTTGAACGCTTTGGTGGAATCCGTGACTACTTGAAGACCGTTGTCGAAGAAGCGCGAAAAGTTGGCTACACCGAGACGGTTATGGGTCGCAGGCGTTATCTGCCAGATCTTATGAGCGATAACAGGCAGCGTCGTGAGGTTGCTGAGCGAATGGCGCTCAATGCGCCGATCCAAGGTTCTGCTGCTGACATTATTAAGTTGGCAATGCTCAATGTTCAAAAGGCGCTTGTCGAAGGTGGTTTCACATCACGACTCCTCCTTCAGGTCCACGATGAACTTATCCTTGAGATTGTCTCAAAGGAAGAGGATGCGGTTACTGAGTTGGTGCGCCGAGAGATGGGAAGTGCATTCCCGCTAAAGGCGCCGCTCAGTGTTGGAATTGGTGTTGGAAAGAATTGGAATGTTGCCGCGCATTAAAAAGTGATAGTTCAACTCGTGATTGTCACGTAAGCCAAAATCAAGAACCCGCAGAAGAAAGCGATAACCGCGGAGATAGTTAGAGCGCTAGTGAAAAAGGTGCCGTTGTTAAGGAGATAAGTTCTCTCTGAAGCGCAGATGGGGCACTGATTTGTGAATTGAAGATTGTATTTCCAGCCACACTCCAAGCAGCGAACGTTTGCCTTCCGGGACAGAGCCATAATCTCTTCTCGTGATCCTGGCGTGGCCTTTATCCTTGCCTTGATCAAAAAGTTCTTCAGTAGGTGTCTCGGAGGTGTGATTCGAATTCGAGACGAATCGACTCCTCTATCCGCCTGGTTGTTTGCTCTAATGGGATCGCCAGGACGGGAGTTAGTCGAGACAAATATGTTGTTTATTCCCATAAATGCACCATCTTACGCTTCATCTTAAGCATTATTCTTTTGCTGACCAAGTCCAAAAAATAAATGGTTTCCCATTTGGAGTCTCAGCAAATGACCAATTCACCCCCGGAAGCGCAGACCCTTCCCCACCACCTCCACCGGTATCCAACAGGATTTGTTTAGGTGATGACTTCCTATTCGAGATTAAATCCGCTGTTGATGCTGTGATATTGAGGGCAGTTATGCCAACGAATAGGACCATGACGAGCAATGACTTAGTTCTAGTTTTCATTACGGCATTCTGTTTAGATTCGGTAACTTCGTAAATAGCGATTACCCTATTTGTAGAATGATTTGAAAAAGCTCTCACTGATTAGTTGGCGCGTTATCTTTCATTGCAGCCAGGTCTTCTTCATCAGTAGGGAGTTTATTTGCCGCAGCAAGTCGGCTGCGTCCAATATTGAGAATGACGAGACCGCAACCAATACAGAAGGTTGTGATGGCTAACGCTGTTTGTGGTGAGAAGTGTTCGGAGATCCAGCCGCCTGAGGCAGATCCAATTGCCATCAACGTGCCCTCAATAGTCCAGAGCCATCCCATCATTCCGGTTGGTGATCCTTGTGGGCGAACAGCTTCCATGACTTCCCAGTAGAAGACCTGGATAGCTCCTCCAACCAATCCAAGGAATGCACCGCCAATTACCATCGACCAATCAGGATAGGTGAAGGCAAGTGGGAGAGAGACGATAAACCAAGCGAGGTATGTCTTGCGGAGTGCACCAAGTGGCGTCGTCTTCTTAGATACAAGTCCACCCAGCAATCCACCGATGATATTTGCAATACCCATCGCAGTGAAAATCCAAGCGGTGCGATGCGGAACATCTTCAATTGTGGCAAAGGCGGGAACTGCAACATCAAATACGCCCCAACCAAATCCAATAAAGCAGCCTTCGACAACGAGAAGTTGTAGTGGTTTATGGCGCCACATCGAGACCTTCACCTCAGGCTTTGCCTCAGGAATCCAATTACGAGCAATCTTCGTCATTGCAAGTGAGCCGCCACCGATTGCCATCAGCGCTGATGCAACCATGAGGGCACTACCTGGGTGAGATGAGAGAGCAAGAGATGTGACAAGGACTGGGCCGATCACACCGGCAGCGCTCATCACTGCAGTGTCGACTGCATATGCGGTGCGCAGCCATTCATCGGTAACAGCATCGCGCCAGAGTGGACGGACCGATAAGTTAATTGGGGGAGCAGTAAGTCCGAGAATGAGTGCAAAGATTAAAAGGAGGGCTTTATCAGATGCTGCATTGAGAGCCAGGAGCATCAGCGAATAACCTGGAACTTGAATGCGCAGTGGCCACTTCATTCCATAGCGGTCGATCACCATTCCGCGCACACCTGCAGTGGCGGCACCAGCGGCGGCGTTGACACCTACTGCAAGACCTGCGAGGGCGACAGAGTTGAGCTCTTGTTCGACTTTAAAGAAGATTCCAAGACTGACCATGCCATAGGCAACACGAGCTGGAAATGCGCTCAGAACAAGAACCCAGACATTGGGGAATCGGAAGAGTTCTACATAGCGCTTCATTGCCCTGCGATTCTACGCTCTTTTCGCCTTGAAATGAGCGTAAATAAGGGACGGATTTGCCCTCAAACTACGCCCCACCGTAAAATTCGACTTCCGCTCATCGAGTGGAAAAACTTCATATGAACTGTCCCTACTACTTTCTATCCCTACGGAGCATCTTGACTACACAAATCGCAGTAAACGACATCGGATCAGCAGCAGATTTTCTTGCAGCAATCGAAGGCACAATCAGAAACTTTTCAGACGGCGACCTCGTTGAAGGTACAGTCGTTCAGGTAGACCGCGAAGAAGTTCTTCTTGACGTCGGCTACAAGACAGAAGGCGTAATCCCTTCTCGTGAACTCTCAATCCGCCACGATGCAGATCCAAATGACATTGTTAAGGTCGGCGATAAGGTCGAAGCTCTTGTTCTTCAGAAGGAAGACAAGGAAGGTCGTCTCATCCTCTCCAAGAAGCGTGCTCAGTACGAGCGTGCATGGGGCGAGATCGAAGGCAAGAAGGAGCGCGACGAAGTTGTAGTCGGTACAGTTATTGAAGTTGTGAAGGGTGGTCTCATCGTAGATATCGGACTTCGCGGCTTCCTCCCAGCATCACTCGTTGAAATGCGTCGTGTACGCGATCTCACTCCTTACATCGGTAAGCAGGTTGAGGCTCGTATCATCGAACTGGATAAGAACCGTAACAACGTTGTTCTCTCACGTCGCGCATTCCTCGAGCAGACACAGTCACAGTCACGCACAGAGTTCCTTAACCAGCTTCAAAAGGGCCAGGTTCGCACAGGTGTAGTTTCATCAATCGTTAACTTCGGTGCATTCGTTGACCTTGGTGGCGTTGATGGTCTCGTCCACGTCTCAGAGCTCTCATGGAAGCACATCGATCACCCAGCTGAAGTTGTTGAAGTGGGCGATGAAGTCACTGTTGAAGTTCTTGAGGTTGATTTCGAGCGTGAGCGCGTCTCACTCTCACTCAAGGCGACACAGGAAGATCCATGGCAGGCATTTGCTCGCACCCACACAATTAACACTGTTGTGCCAGGCGTTGTGACAAAGCTTGTTCCATTCGGTGCATTTATCCGCGTCCACGAAGGAATTGAAGGACTTGTTCACATCTCAGAGCTCGCAGAGCGCCACGTTGAGATCCCAGAGCAGGTTGTTGCAGTAGATGACGAGCTCTTCGTCAAGATCATCGATATCGATCTTGAGCGTCGCCGCATCTCACTCTCATTGAAGCAGGCTAATGAAGGACAAGATGTTGAGGTCGAGGCATTCGATCCAACACAGTACGGAATGGCTGCTCGCTACGATGCAGATGGAAACTTCATCTATCCAGAGGGCTTTGATCCTGACTCACAGGAGTGGAAGCCAGGATATGAAGCACAGCGCGAAGAGTGGGAGCGTCAGTACGCTGAAGCTCAGCAGCGCTTCCTTGCTCACAAGAAGCAGAAGGCTGAAGCACAGGCAGCAGAGGCTGCAGCAACTCCAGCTGAATAATCTTCACCAAGAAAGGCCCCTCGATTCACTTCGGGGGGCTTTTCTTATTTAACTCGGTAGAGTTCCCTCCATGGTTATCGTTGGTCTCACTGGGGGAATCGGCGCAGGTAAATCAACTGTCGCCAATATGTTTGCCCAGTTGGGCGCCCTCGTGGTCGATGCCGACCAGTTAGCCCGTGCCGCTATCGAGCCAGGAAGCTCAGGTTTTGATGAGGTTGTCGCCACATTTGGAGAGAAGGTTCTGCGCGATGGGGAGATTGATCGAGCAAAGCTTGGTGAGATTGTCTTTAAGGATGTGCAGCAACGCAAAAAGCTAGAGGCAATCATCCATCCTCGAGTTCAGGAAGCTCTCGCGCAGAAAATTAAAACTCTCAATCCAGGTGATGTGCTTGTCTATGAGATTCCACTTCTCGTTGAAACCGGCGCTGCAGATAAGTTTGATTACATCATCACCGTTGAGGCAGATATTGAAAATCGCCTCGACCGCCTCTTTGAGCGGGGGATGGATGAGGATGAGGCAGAGCGTCGAATTGCAGCCCAAGCATCACAGGCAGAGCGTGAAGCGGTAGCCGATCGAGTGATTATTAATGATGGTGATCGCGCCGATCTCTTCGCAGAATGTGCTCGGATTTGGGAGAGCGAGTTCAATGCGCCCCGTCAGTGAGGTGCAGCGCAAGGTTGCGCCATTTCAAGTCATAAGCGATTACGTCCCAGCTGGAGATCAGCCCGCTGCAATCGAAGAGATCACCCGACGGATTAATGCGGGGGAGCGCGACGTCGTTCTCCTTGGCGCAACTGGTACGGGAAAGTCAGCAACAACTGCCTGGCTCGTTGAAAAACTCCAACGACCTACCTTGGTCCTTGCACCTAACAAGACTCTCGCAGCTCAACTTGCCAATGAATTTAGAGAGTTACTTCCCAACAATGCAGTTGAGTACTTTGTCTCCTACTACGACTACTACCAACCTGAGGCATACGTTCCTCAGACCGATACCTTCATTGAGAAGGATTCAAGCGTTAACGATGAAGTGGAACGTTTGCGCCACTCGGCTACTAACTCACTTCTGACTCGAAGAGATGTAATAGTTGTTGCCACGGTCTCTTGTATCTATGGTTTGGGAACCCCGCAGGAATATATCGACCGAATGATTCACTTAAAGGTGGGCGATGAGATTGAGCGCAATGCTCTCTTGCGTCGATTCGTAGATGTCCAATACAAGCGAAACGATATTGCATTTGAGCGCGGCACCTTCCGCGTTCGAGGTGACACCGTTGAGATCATTCCGATGTATGAAGAGCTTGCTATTCGAATTGAAATGTTCGGCGATGAGATCGAGAAAATCACAACCCTCAACCCGCTCACCGGAGAGATTGTTCGCGATGAGGAGGAGATGTATATCTTCCCTGCAACTCACTACGCCGCAGGTCCTGAGACGCTCAAGCGAGCGATGAGCGATATTCAAGATGAGCTTCAGATCCAACTCAATACTTTTAAGAAGCAGGGAAAGCTTCTAGAGGAGCAACGCCTTCGCATGCGTACGACCTTCGATTTGGAGATGATGGAGCAGTTAGGTTTCTGTTCTGGAATCGAAAATTATTCACGTCACCTCGATGGTCGCGAACCAGGATCAGCGCCGAACTGCCTACTCGATTACTTTCCTGAGGACTTCCTCTTGGTCATCGATGAGAGCCATGTGACTGTTCCTCAGATTGGCGCGATGTATGAGGGCGATGCTTCACGAAAGCGGACATTGGTCGAACATGGATTCCGTCTTCCGAGTGCGCTCGATAACCGTCCATTGAAGTGGCCTGAGTTTCAGGAGCGCGTTGGACAGACCATCTACCTCTCAGCGACACCTGGTAAGTATGAGCTTGAGAAGGTCAAGGGCGATGTAGTTGAGCAGGTTATCCGTCCTACCGGATTGATTGATCCAAAGATTGTGATTAAGCCAATTAAGGGTCAGATCGATGATTTGCTAGAAGAGATTAATATTCGAGCCGAACGCAATGAACGCGTTCTTGTGACAACTTTAACGAAGAAGATGTCGGAAGACCTTACCGATTATCTACAAGAGCGTGGGGTGAGGGTCCGCTATCTACATTCCGAGGTGGACACGTTGCGTCGCGTAGAACTCCTCCGCGAACTTCGATCCGGTGATTACGATGTCTTGATTGGCATCAACCTTCTCCGTGAAGGTCTCGATCTACCTGAAGTTTCACTTGTCGCCATCCTCGATGCAGATAAAGAGGGCTTCTTGCGCTCTGCCACATCTCTCATTCAGACAATTGGTCGCGCTGCTCGAAATGTCTCGGGTGAGGTGCATATGTATGCAGATAACATCACAGCATCTATGGAGAAGGCGATTGATGAGACCAATCGCCGTCGAGCAAAGCAGGTGGCCTATAACCTTGAGCGAGGCGTCGATCCACAGCCGCTACGGAAGAAAATCGCCGACATCACCGACATGATTGCTCGTGAGAGTGATGACACCGATGAACTTATCGCAGGAATCAAGGGGGCAAAGGGTTCAGTTCCCTTTGTTGAACGGGGCAAGGGCTCTCTAGCGCGCCAAGAGTTAGCGGCGTTGGTAGGCTCCCTCACCGAGCAGATGCGCAGCGCTGCTGACGAGCTTCAATTCGAGCTGGCGGGACGTTTGCGCGATGAAATTAAAGAGTTAAAGCGAGAACTTCGATCTATGGATGAGGCGGGACATTAATAGTGAGCATTGAGAAGCTAGTCGTACGCGGTGCTCGCGAGCATAACCTCAAGGATGTCTCACTCGAGCTTCCACGTGATGCGCTTATCGTCTTTACCGGGCTCTCTGGATCCGGAAAGTCATCACTCGCCTTTGACACCATCTTTGCCGAGGGCCAGCGCCGTTATGTTGAATCGCTTTCTGCCTATGCCCGACAATTCTTGGGTCAGATGGATAAGCCAGATGTTGATTTTATTGAAGGGTTATCACCTGCAGTCTCGATTGACCAGAAATCAACCAATCGCAATCCACGTTCGACCGTGGGAACTATCACCGAGGTCTATGACTACCTCCGTCTTCTCTTTGCTCGCGCTGGACGACCACACTGCCCAAATTGCGGCAATGCAGTCTCGCGACAATCGCCACAGCAGATTGTTGACCAAATTCTCACCATGCCGGCTACGACAAAGTTCCAGGTTCTGGCGCCAGTTGTTCGAGAGCGAAAGGGTGAATTCGTAGATCTTTTCAGTGACTTAGTAACACAGGGTTATTCGAGAGCTCGCGTTGATGGTGAGACGATTCAACTCTCTGAACCGCCAAAGTTGAAAAAACAAGAGAAGCACACCATCGAAGTTGTTGTTGATCGTCTCACTGCAAAGGCTGAGAGCAAGTCTCGGTTAACAGATTCCATTGAGACTGCACTCAAATTAGCAAGCGGTTTGGTAATTCTTGACTTTGTCGACGCTGAGGGCGCTGAGAAAGAGCGTACCTATAGCGAGCACCTCGCTTGCCACGATTGCAACCTCTCCTTTGAAGAGTTAGAGCCACGCTCATTCTCCTTCAACTCTCCCTTTGGCGCCTGTGCTGAATGCTCAGGTATCGGAACAAAATTGGAGGTCGATGAAGATCTCATCATTCCTGATGACTCGCTCTCCATTGAAGACGGTGCGATCGCACCATGGGCCGGCGGCCAATCTTCAGAGTATTTCCTACGTCTCCTAGAGGCGCTAGCAAGTGAGTTGAAGTTTAAGCTCACCACACCGTGGAGCAAGTTGCCGGCTAAGGCAAAGGACGCTGTTATCAATGGCTTCGATTACGAAGTTCATGTGAAGTATAAGAATCGCTATGGTCGCGTACGTAATTACTCAACCGGCTTTGAGGGCGTTATTCCCTTTATCCATCGCCGCCACTCAGAGACTGATTCTGATTACAGTCGTGAGAAGTATGAAGCGTATATGCGAGAGACGCCATGTCCTGCCTGTAAGGGTGCTCGCTTAAAGCCTGAAGTTCTTGCGGTAACGATTGGTGGTAAATCAATCGCTGAAGTCTGCCTACTCTCTATCGATGAGTGCGCCACCTTCCTAAAGGGTATTGAGCTCAATGCTCGTGAGGCTCAGATTGCTGAACGAGTAATGAAGGAGGTTCATGCTCGCCTCGGTTTCTTACTCGATGTCGGTCTCGACTATCTCTCACTCGATCGTCCAGCGGCCACGCTCTCTGGCGGTGAAGCACAACGTATTCGCCTCGCAACACAGATTGGTTCAGGTCTAGTTGGCGTTCTCTATGTTCTCGATGAGCCAAGTATTGGCCTCCATCAACGCGATAACAGGCGCCTAATCGATACCCTCACTCGACTCCGCAACCTCGGAAATACCCTGATTGTGGTGGAGCACGATGAAGAGACAATCCGCACTGCAGATTGGGTTGTCGATATCGGTCCAGGAGCGGGTGAGCATGGCGGCCATGTTGTGGTCTCGGGCTCTTACGAAGATCTGATTAACTCCAAGGAATCCATAACTGGCGCATATCTTTCTGGCCGGAAATCAATTGAAATTCCAAGTACTCGTCGTGCTGTAGACCCAAAGCGAAAGCTTGTCGTCAAGGGCGCGAAAGAGAATAACCTCAAAGATATTGAGGTCGAGATTCCACTTGGTCTCTTTGTCTCTGTAACTGGCGTCTCTGGCTCTGGCAAGTCAACGTTAGTCAATGACATTCTCTATACGACTCTTGCCAATAAGTTAAATGGCGCACGATTGGTCCCTGGTCGACATCGCACCGTGACGGGTATTGATCAGCTCGATAAGGTCGTTCACGTCGATCAATCACCTATAGGTCGTACGCCACGCTCAAATCCCGCCACCTACACCGGAGTCTTTGACAAGGTGCGCGCTCTCTTTGCAGAGACTTCAGAGGCGAAGGTTCGCGGATACCAGCAAGGCCGCTTCTCCTTTAACGTTAAAGGCGGGCGCTGTGAGAACTGCTCTGGTGATGGAACTATCACGATTGAGATGAACTTCCTGCCCGATGTCTATGTTCCATGCGAGGTCTGTCATGGCGCGCGCTATAACCGAGAGACACTCGAGGTGCATTACAAGGGCAAGACGATTGCTGAAGTTCTCGATATGCCGATTGAGGTCGCGCATGAATTCTTCGAGTCAGTTCCAACCATCGCTCGCTATCTCAAGACGCTCTGTGATGTTGGCCTTGGCTATGTGAGATTAGGTCAATCAGCCCCAACTCTCTCAGGCGGTGAGGCACAACGCGTCAAGCTGGCAACTGAATTGCAGCGACGCTCTACCGGTCGCACCATCTATGTTCTCGATGAGCCAACAACAGGTCTTCACTTTGAAGATGTAAATAAACTATTAGGTGTGTTAAAGCGCCTAGTGGAGACAGGCAATACCGTTGTTGTGATTGAACATAATCTCGATGTTATTAAATCTTCCGACTGGGTTATCGATATGGGCCCAGAAGGTGGATTCCGCGGTGGCCTTGTTGTCGCACAAGGAACTCCAGAGGAAGTTGCCAAGGTCAAAGAGAGCTACACCGGCCAATTCCTTGCTGAGATTCTCGCTAGTAATCGAGCCAGCACAAAAGCTAGCGAGAAGTCGAGTGCCATCGCAGTTAAGTCTCCGGTTAAGAAGAGCACCGCTGCAAAGAAGAAGTAGAGATGGCAGATCCAGCCAGCTATCGCCCCTCAGATATTCCTGAGGAGCCAGGTGTTTATCGCTTCTATAACAAGAGCGATAAAGTCATCTATGTTGGCAAGGCGAAGAACCTTAAGAATCGATTAAGTTCTTACTTTGGATCTAATCTCGCCCAGAAAACCTATCGAATGGTCCACGAGGCGGTAAGAGTTGACTGGACTATTGTTAACACTGAACTCGAAGCTTTGGCTCTCGAATTCTCCTGGATCAAGCAGTATCACCCCACATATAACGTTCAATTTAAAGACGATAAGTCCTACCCGTATTTAGCTATCTCACTCGAAGATGAATTCCCACGAATCTTTATTACCCGAAAAGAGAAGCGTTCGGGGCTCAAATACTTTGGTCCCTATACAAATGCCTGGGCGCTTCGCAATACCTATGAAGTTCTCCTCAAAGTCTTTCCTGTTCGCTCATGCAGTTCAGGAAGTTTCCAGAGAGCCCAGAGGAGCAAACGCCAATGCCTATTAGGTGACATTGGTAAATGCGCGGCGCCATGTGTTGGTTGGGTGACGCCAGAGGAGCATAAGGAGATCGCTCATAAACTCAATGCCTTCATGGAGGCGGGGATGGAAGATCTTGTTCCAACGATGCGCGCTGAGATGGAACTCGCTTCGCAACGAGAAGAGTTTGAGCGAGCTGCACGTATTCGAGACCAGATTGAATCATTTGAGAAGGCCCAACGCTCCACGCAAGGGAATCTCTCTGACGATTTAGATGGCGACTTCATCGCAATTCATGAAGAGGGTCTCCATGCAGCTGGATCAATCTTTATGGTCAGAAGAGGTTCGATCAAGGGATCTCGTTCGTGGATTGTGGATCAGGAGCGGACTCTTGAAGGTGATGATCAATATGAATCGCTACTCTTTTCAATCTATGGCGATGGTGCAACAGAGATTCCATCTGTCATTCATATCAATGGGGAGCCAGCAGATAGGGAAGCGTTAGGGGAGTGGCTGACATCGCTTGCTGGTCATAAGGTGACTATTAAGGTTCCGCAACGCGGTGAAAAGGTTGAGCTTCTTGAGACTGTCGAGCGCAATGCTCACTACGCTCTTGTGCAGTTTATGAGTAAGCGGGCTACAGATGCTGCGGTCTCCGGAAAGGCGCTGATTGAGCTGGAGGAGCAGTTAGAGCTTCCGCGCACCCCGCTACGTATTGAGTGTTATGACATCTCTAATATCTCGGGCACCTCAGTTGTTGCCTCGATGGTGGTCTTTGAAGATGGTCTTGCAAAGAAGAGCGAATATCGACGCTTTGCCATCGATACCAGTACGGCAACTGATGACACCAGGGCGATGCATCAAGTCATCACCCGACGTATGAAGCGATTGATTGCAGATCGTCAGGTCAACCATAGCGAGGTGGCAGAGACTGGGGGCAAGCTCTCGAAGTTTGCATACCCACCACAGTTAATTGTTGTCGATGGTGGCGCACCGCAAGTAGCTGCAGCGCAGCGAGCCCTCGATGAATTAGGGATAACTGATGTTGCACTTGTTGGTCTCGCCAAGAGATTAGAAGAGGTCTGGCTGCCAAACTCAATGGATCCTCTCATCCTTCCTCGAACAAGTGAGGGAATGTATTTGCTTCAGCGCATTAGAGATGAAGCCCATAGATTTGCAATTACCTTCCATCGCAGTAAGCGGTCAAAGGTAATGTTGGAATCGCTCCTCGATGAGATCCCGCAATTGGGTGAGTCACGGCGGTCAGCGTTGCTGGAGCGATTTGGCTCGGTCTCTGCCATTAGAAAGGCCACCTTGGCCGAGCTTGAGACCACTCCCGGTATTGGCTCAACTATCGCCGGCATCATTTACTCGCATCTAGAAAAGCTGAGCACTCCTGCAGTCAATATGGAGACGGGCGAGATTCAGGGGTAGTTGACGGATAGGGCAGAATGGAGCCATGAGCAATCGCGAACTCCTCATTCTCACCGGTATGTCAGGCGCTGGTCGATCAACGGTGGCGCATGCTCTGGAAGATTTGGGCTGGCATGTAGTGGACAATCTGCCACCTGCGCTCTTGCCTGAACTTGCTACCGAGATGGAGAAGACTGAATCCTCTGTGGCGGTGGTTGTTGATGTGCGCGGAGGAAAATTCTTCGATGCTCTGGCTAGCGCTTTGGAGTCTTTGGGAAAGAGCGATATTAAATATCGCCTCCTCTTCCTGGATGCAAGCGATCAAGCTCTTGTTCAACGATTTGAATCCACGCGGCGACCACACCCGCTTCAATCGACTGATCGCATCGTCGATGGCATCGCGAGAGAGCGGAATAAGTTAGAGGATCTACGCGCTCAAGCTGATGTTGTTATCGACACATCAAATCTCAATGTTCATCAACTTGAGAAGCGGACCGCTGAAATCTTCGCTGCAGGGATGGCTAAGGCGCTTCGAATTAACGTTCTCTCATTCGGTTATAAATATGGAATCCCAGTAGATGCCGATCTCGTACTCGATTGCCGCTTTATTCCTAATCCACATTGGATCCCTGAGCTTCGACCACTCTCTGGCTTGGATGATGCTGTTTATAACCACGTCCTTGCCACCGATGGAGTGAGTGATTTTGTGAAGGCATATGTCGCAGTGGTGGAGAAGATGCTCCCCGGATATCTGCAAGAGGGAAAGAAGTATGTGACGATTGCAATTGGTTGCACCGGTGGCAAACATCGCTCGGTCTCCATCGCCCGAGAGATCGCCGCCCAACTCAATCGCGAACACGGAGAGTATGCGGTCTCTGCCCATGCAACTCATCGTGATGTGGGGCGTGAATGATCTCTAATCCCAAAGTTGTTGCCCTTGGCGGTGGCCACGGACTCGCTGCGACCCTGACGGCGCTTCGTTCTATCACAACTAATATCACTGCAGTTGTCACTGTTGCAGATAATGGCGGTTCCAGTGGGCGACTTCGCGAAGAGTTTCCGATTATGCCTCCGGGTGATTTAAGGATGGCGTTAGCCGCCCTCTGTTCTGATGATTCATGGGGCCGTGATTGGGCTGACATCATGCAATATCGCTTCACCAGCGATGGGCCGCTCAATGGCCATGCGCTGGGTAATTTACTCTTAGCTGCGCTCTGGGATAGAGATGAAGATGTCGTTATCGGACTTGATCGAGTCGGTGCACTTTTAAAGGTGGTTGGCCGCGTTCTTCCTATGACGGCAGAGCCACTCGATATTGAGGCAACTTTTCTTCAGAACGGTAGAGAGATTGAGGCGATTGGTCAGGTTGCAGTTGCCACAACCTTAGGTCGCCTTCAAGAGCTACGGATGAAGCCAGCCAATCCAAGTACTCGACCAGAAGTTCTCGCAGCGCTCAGCGAAGCCGATTGGATAACAATGGGACCAGGTTCGTGGTTCTCCAGCGTTCTGCCGCACCTTCTTGTGCCATCACTGCGCGATGCAATCGTCGCTTCACCTGCCAAGAAAATTCTCTTACTCAATCTCGACTCCAATAAAGAGTCGGCACCTGCGGGTGAATATGCTGGTTACTCACCTCGCGAACATTGCGAGATCCTCCATCATTACGCTCCAGCCCTTCACTTCGACCTTGTAATCGCCGACTCACATCTAGCCGGTCGGGGAGAGCTCGAGGATTACTTGAGGGATCGTGGAAGCGCCTATCTTGAGGCCGATCTCCGTGATGAGAAGGTGACCATTCACCATGAGGGGCGAAAATTAGCCTCAACTTTCGCTCACATTGCCGGAGAAATGCTGGTTTGATATCCCCATGGCAATGACAGCTGCAGTCAAAGATGAGCTCAGCCGACTCACGATTACGAAGCCGTGCTGTCGCAAGGCTGAGGTCTCATCGCTGCTCCGTTTTGCTGGGGGACTCCATATTGCATCTGGAAAGGTTGTGATTGAGGTCGAGCTCGACACCTCACAATCTGCCCGTCGTCTCAAGAAAGATATCGCCGATATCTACGGCCACGACTCTGATTTAGCAGTGCTCTCATCGAGCGGACTTCGTAAAGGGTCGCGTTATGTCGTGAGAGTGATTGAATCTGGTGAAGCTCTCGCTCGCCAGACTGGTTTGATCGATGCAAATGGGCGACCAATTCGTGGTCTTCCACCACAAGTCGTCGCAGCAAATGTCTGTGATGCAGAGGCTGCCTGGCGTGGCGCCTTTATTGCCCATGGTTCACTGACTGAGCCGGGTCGCTCCTCATCACTTGAGATTACCTGTCCGGGTCCTGAGGCAGCGCTTGCGCTTGTGGGAGCAGCTCGCAGATTGAATATTGCAGCGAAAGCGCGTGAAGTTCGCGGGGTGGATCGAGTCGTTATTCGCGATGGTGATGCAATCGGCTCATTGCTCACTCGCCTTGGAGCTCACGAGAGCGTCCTAGCATGGGAAGAGCGTCGGATGCGCCGTGAAGTGAGAGCGACTGCAAATCGCCTTGCCAACTTTGATGATGCAAACCTCCGTAGATCTGCGCGAGCAGCAGTTGCAGCGGCAGCTCGTGTGCAGCGAGCGATGGAGATTCTCGGCCCAACAATTCCCGATCACCTCAAAGAGGCAGGGGAGTTGCGTATCGCACATGGCCAGGCATCTTTGGAAGAACTCGGTTCACTCGCTTCACCACCAATGACAAAGGATGCAATTGCAGGACGTATTCGACGCCTCCTTGCGATGGCAGATAAGCGCGCTGCAGAGCTTGGAATTCCAGATACTGAGGCGGGACTCTCGCCTGACTTACTCGGCGAGTAACCTCCGCGGACTGGTATCCTTGCCCTGTCCCAACGTTGTGGCGCAAGTAAAGCCACCCATTTCAGGGCCGGTTTCCATCGGGCTCAGGGTCATTACGGGAAAATCACTCATTTTCAAGAGAACGAGGTTTAATCATGATTAATGTCGGAATTAACGGCTTTGGCCGCATCGGACGTAACTTCTTCCGCGCAGCGCTGACCAATCCAAATATCAATATCGTAGGTATTAACGACCTCACAGATAATGCAACTCTTGCCCACCTTCTCAAGTATGACTCAATCCTCGGTCGCCTCGGCCTTGAGGTCTCACACACAGAAGACACCATCACAGTCGGTGGAAAGACTATTAAGGTCTTTGCAGATCGCGATCCAGCAAACCTTCCATGGGCAGCAGTTGGCGCAGATATCGTTATTGAATCAACTGGCCACTTCACAAAGGCGGCTGATGCTAAGAAGCACATCGCAGCTGGTGCGAAGAAGGTCATCATCTCAGCTCCTGCAACAGATGAAGATATCACCGTCGTAATGGGCGTCAACCATGATAAGTACGACCCAGCAAACCACCACGTCATCTCAAATGCATCATGCACAACAAACTGTCTTGCACCAATGGCTAAGGTCCTTGATGAGGAGTTTGGAATTGTTCGTGGCTTGATGACAACTATCCACGCTTACACCAACGATCAGGTAATCCTTGACTTCCCACATAAGGATCTCCGTCGCGCTCGTGCAGCTGCAACAAATATCATCCCAAGCTCAACAGGTGCAGCAAAGGCGATCTCTCTCGTTCTTCCACAGCTCAAGGGCAAGCTCGATGGTTTTGCGATGCGCGTGCCAGTTCCTACAGGTTCAGCAACAGATCTCACGGTTGAGCTTGCAAAGGAAGCTACTGCAGAGCAGATCAATGCTGCGATGAAGAAGGCAGCCGAAGGTTCACTAAAGGGCTTCCTCTCATACACAGAAGACCCAATCGTCTCTTCAGATATCGTGACTGATCCATCATCATGCATCTTCGATGCTCAGCTCACCAAGGCAATCGGAACAACTGTGAAGGTTGTCGGTTGGTATGACAACGAGTGGGGCTACTCAAACCGCCTCGTAGATCTCGTCGGTTATGTAGGAAAGAGCCTCTAATTCAATGACTACTTTGGTTGACCTAGATGTTGCAGGCAAGCGCGTATTCCTCCGCTGTGATCTCAACGTTCCTTTGAAAGAAGGAAAGATCACAGATGATGGACGCATCCGCGCATCCTTGCCAACAATTAACGCGCTCCTTGCAAAGGGAGCATCCCTCGTTATTGCAGCGCATCTAGGTCGCCCAAAGGGTGAGGCAAAGCCAGAGCTCTCCCTTGCTCCAATTGCAGTTCGACTTTCAGAGCTCCTAGGCAAGCCGGTGAAGTTTGCTGGCGCTATAACAGGTTCTGATGTCAGAGCAGCTGCGAACTCACTTGCTGCTGGCGAGATTCTCCTTCTAGAAAATATCCGTTTTAGCGCAGCTGAGACATCTAAGGATGAGGCAGAGCGTTCTGCTTTCGCGGCAGAGCTTGCCAAGCTTGCCGATATATATGTTGGTGATGGTTTCGGTGCAGTTCACCGCAAGCACGCATCAGTCTTCGATCTACCAAAACTTCTCCCACACGCTGCCGGAACTCTCGTTGCAGCAGAGGTTGAAGTCTTAAAGAAGCTCACGACAGATCCTGCACGACCATATGGCGTGGTCCTAGGTGGCGCAAAGGTCTCAGATAAGCTCGGTGTCATCTCCAACTTGCTCGGCAAAGTTGATGTGATGGCGATCGGTGGCGGAATGGTGTTCACCTTCCTTGCAGCGCAAGGTAAGGAGATTGGTAAGTCGCTCGTTGAGGCAGAGATGCTCGACACTGTTCGCAGCCTTATCAATGAGGCGAAGGAGAAGGGCGTTCGCCTAGTCCTTCCAACAGATATCGTCGTTGCACCTGCCTTTGCAGCAGATTCTCCTGCAACTACAGTTTCTGCAGATGCAATTCCAGCAGATCAGATGGGTCTCGATATTGGCCCCGATTCTGCGACAGCTTTTGCTTCAGCGATCCGTGCATGTAAGACGGTCTTCTGGAACGGTCCAATGGGAGTATTTGAATTTGCTGCTTTCTCTCACGGTACCAAGGTTGTTGCTCAAGCCCTCACTGAAGTTTCAGGCATCTCTGTAGTTGGCGGTGGCGACTCGGCTGCAGCTGTGCGCGCACTTGGTTTCAAGGATGACCAATTCGGTTATATCTCAACCGGTGGCGGAGCCTCACTCGAATATCTCGAGGGCAAGGAACTTCCTGGCCTGAAGGCGCTCGATCTCTAGTTTTACTTCAATACATCAACAGCAACAGAACTGAAGGAGTAATAAATGCGTAAGCCACTAATGGCTGGTAACTGGAAGATGAACCTCAATCACTTTGAGGCGATTGCTGTTGCACAGAAGTTGGTCTACTCACTCACCGATGGCGACTATGAGGCAGTCGATGTTGCAATCCTTCCTCCCTTCACCGATATTCGTTCAATCCAGACCATGGTTGACGGTGATCGCCTCCGCCTTCAATATGGAGCACAAGACCTCTCACCTGAGAGCTCTGGCGCATTCACTGGAGATATCTCAGGCTCGATGTTGAAGAAGCTTGGCTGCACCTTTGTTGTTATCGGACACTCAGAGCGCCGCGCCATCCATCATGAGGATGATGCCCTCATCAACCGAAAGATCAAGGCAGCTCTTGCCAATGAGCTCACACCGATCTTCTGCGTTGGCGAAGAGCTGGCAATCCGTGAATCAGGAACTCATGTTTCGCATGTCATCCGCCAGGTTCGCGCAGGGCTTGAAGGATTTACCAAGCCAGAGCTGAAGAAGATTGTGATAGCTTACGAGCCAGTCTGGGCGATCGGTACTGGCAAGACAGCGACCCCTGAGGATGCGCAAGAGGTCTGTGCTGCAATCCGTGAGGAGATTGAGCAGATTGGCTCATCAGAGATTGCCTCTAATATGCGAATCCTCTACGGCGGCTCAGTGAAGTCATCGAATATCGTTGAGATTATGAAGCAGGAGGATGTCGATGGCGCCCTCATCGGGGGAGCGAGCCTAGATCCTGAGGAATTGGCGAAAATCGCCAAGTTCTATGCGGTCTCTGATTAACTCAAGCCCCTCTTTATTCGCTATCCTTACCCACCTGAGTATGTAGTACCGCCTCAATAAGGAGTTCTCCGTGGCTTTAGCACTATCAATCTTTCTCGTCATCACCAGCGTCTTGATGATCCTTCTCGTCCTCCTCCATAAGGGCAAGGGTTCAGGGCTCTCAGACCTCTTCGGTGGCGGTATCTCATCAAACTACGGCGGGTCATCTGTCGTTGAGCGTAACCTCGATCGCATCACAATCGTTGTCGGTGGCCTCTGGTTCGCAGGCGTAGTTGGCCTCTCACTCGTATTGAAGGGTTAAGCAATGGCAAGTGCTATTCGCGGTAGCCGTGTCGGCGCTGGCCCAATGGGCGAGGCAGAGCGCGGTGATCAGATTGAGCGCGCAACGGTTTCATACTGGTGTGCCAATGGACATGAAGTCCGACCATCTTTTGCAGTAGAAGAGACAGTTGAGATCCCGGTCCAATGGGATTGTCCAAAGTGTGGCCTGCCAGCAGGGCGTGATCGCAACAATCCACCAAGTGCTGTCGTCAACGTTCCTTATAAGACCCACCTTGCTTATGTGAAGGAGCGTCGCACAGATGCAGAGGGTGCAAAGATTCTCGAAGATGCGCTACGCAAACTTCGCGGCGACGATATCGAGTAGTTTAAGTTAAAGGGCTCGAGCAGCCTTAAGAATTTCCTCAATACCCGCACTGCGGTTCTTCAGATGAAGACGTAGGAGCGGGTATTGTCTCTTTGCAAGAGCTCTTCCATCGCCTAGCCCTTGCGCTGCAACGAGAGTAGCGAAAGAGAAATCACGACCTGGAATCTCGAAGTCACAATCAACTTCACCTGTGATTTGAATAAACGTTCCATTCGGTTGGCCGGCTTTATGGAATTGCCCCGTAGAGTGCATAAAGCGTGGACCCCAGCCAAATGTTGTTGGCTTACCCGATGCACTTGCTATGAGAGCGCGAAGCTCTTCGAGAGCGACATCCCCAATTCGATCGAGATAGGCCATGATCGCGATATAGCCGCCATCTTCAACGCCTGCAATTATCGTCCGAAGGGATTCTTCAATCGTGGCGCCTTCACCGAATATCTCAACGTCACCTTCGATTGCCTGAGGAATCAAGTTCGGAACGCTAGCGTTACCAGTTGAGCGCCACTCATCGAGAAGAGCCAAAGTCTGTTCTTTCGCCTCAGTCACGTTGGGTTGATTGAATGGGTCTATCTCAAGTGCGGCGCCGAGAATAGCTGTAATCCACTCCCAGAAGATGAAGTGAGCACCAAGTGGCGCTACTGCATTGAGATCAGCTCCTGATTCAGAGAATGAGATCGTAAATGGATTGCCAACTTCTGCTGCAGCCACTGACTCAGCCACAATCGGAAGACGACCTTTACCATCTTTTCCAGTTGACTCAGCGATAAGTTGCTCAATCCAATCTGAAATCCCAGGCACATCAGAGCCATGGTCGGTAAATCCTATGTATTGGCCTGCAATTTCACTGAGAAGATATGCCACATCAAGTATCTGCTCATCGTTTGCAAGGAATGACTGCTTTTCATCAGAGGCATCGCCAAGAACCTGCCAGATATCAATTCCTGCAAGGCATGCCGGTACCACGCCAAAAGCAGAGAGGGCGCTAAAGCGTCCACCAACATTGGGATCTGCATTGACGACGGTAAATCCCGCAGCGCGAGTTTCGATATCAAGGGGTGAACCAGGGTCGGTAACGAAGATAATGTGTTCGACCGGATTTAATCCCGCCTCAACGACTTTGGCTTGAAAGAGTGCGCGCTGAGACGATGTTTCAATAGTCGAACCTGATTTAGAGCTCACCACAAAGACAGTCTTTGCGAGGTCACCGTTGAGGGCGCGAGAGATGTAGTTGGGATCGGTGGAGTCGACAATGAAGATCTCTCGCTTATAGCTCTTTGCCAGAACTTCTGGAGCAAGCGATGAACCACCCATGCCGCAGAGAACTACTCGATTCTTATCGGCAAAACGAGCAGCTATCTCCGAGACTTCTGCGCGAAGGTTCGCTGATGCTTCTGGGAGATCAACCCAGTTAAGTCGGATAGCAGCCTCTGCCTGAGCTGCAGGCCCCCATGTGGTGGAGTCCTTAGTAGCAACTCTTTGATGAATTTCGCGAAGATAGGCATAACGAGGGGAGGTGCGATCTACTCGAGCAAGTGATGGGCCAGAGAGTTTCATCGATTACCAGCCCTTACTTGAGTGCAGATTCGATATCGCCAACGATTCGATCTGCAGTGAATCCAAATTCAGTGAAGAGTTTGCCGGCGCCGGCTGATGCACCAAAGTGTTCAATGGAGATGATCACTCCGCTATCACCGACATATTCACGCCAACCTTGAGCGATTCCTGCCTCGACGCTGACGCGAAGTTTGGCGCCCTTAGGTATGACGCTCTCACGGTAGGAGAGTGGTTGCTCATTGAACCACTCAAGGCAAGGAGCGCTCACAACACGAGTTGAGATGCCCTTACCTTCAAGCGCGATCTGTGAATCTAGTGCCAGCGCGACTTCGGATCCAGTAGCAATAATCACGACATCCGGGTTACCAGAAGCCTCCTTCAAAATATAGGCGCCCTTATCAACGCCGCTTGCTGCGCCATGAGTGGTGCGATCTACTGTACGAAGGTTCTGTCGGGAGAGGAAGAGTCCAGCCGGCTTCTTTCGGGCGAGGATTGATTTCCATGCCTCGCGCACCTCATTGCCATCTGCTGGACGAATCACTGCGAAATTTGGAATTGCGCGCATCGCAGCAAGGTGCTCGATAGGTTGGTGAGTTGGTCCATCTTCACCGAGGCCGATTGAGTCATGGGTCCAGATAAAGGTAGTTGGAATATCCATCAGCGCTGCAAGGCGAGCAGTTGGTCGCATATAGTCGCTAAAGACAGCGAAAGTTCCACCGAAGGTTCGAGTAAGACCATGGAGTGTAATTCCATTGAGAATAGAACCCATCGCGTGTTCACGAATACCGAAGTGGATGATGCGACCGTAAGGATCGGCATCCTTCATTGCGCTACTAGCTGGAAGAAACGACTTTCCCCCTTCAATAGTGGTGTTATTTGAATCAGCTAGGTCAGCAGAGCCACCCCAGAATTCTGGGAGAACCTTTGCAATTGCGTTAATGACATGGCCTGATGCTGCGCGGGTTGCGACATCTTTGCCAGCCTCAAATTCAGGAAGGCTCTTATCCCAACCTGTAGGGAGATTGCGCTTTACCAGGCGCTCTAAGAGAGCAGCCTTATCTGCATGTGCTGACTTCCAGCTATCAAACTTCTTATTCCATTCCGCATGAAGAGCAGCGCCGCGATCTTTGACAGCGCGAACATGGGCAAAGACATCTGCCGGCATTGCAAACTTCTCATCTGGATTGAGGCCAAGTTCAATCTTGGTAGCCGCAATCTCCTCATCGCCTAGGGCTGAACCATGGGACTTTGCTGTGCCGCGCAACTTTGGCGCAGGCCATGCAATCACAGAATGCATTCTGATAAGTGATGGTTTGTTGCGCTCTGCCTTAGCGGCAACGATTGCCGCATCGAGAGCTACGAGATCGATATTGCCATCAGCCAGTGCCTCTACCTCTTGTACATGCCATCCATATGCGCGGTAACGAGCAGCAACATCTTCTGTGAAGGAAACGTGAGTATCGCCCTCAATGGAGATGCGGTTATCGTCATAAATCACATTGAGATTTCCAAGAGCTTGCGTGCCAGCAAGCGATGATGCTTCTGCGCTCACGCCTTCTTGCAGATCGCCATCAGAGCAGAGCACCCAGATGTCGTGATCAAAGATTGAAGTACCTTCAGCTGCTGTCGGATCTAGAAGTCCTCGTTCATATCGGGCAGCCATCGCCATTCCTACTGCTGTTGCAACACCGGCGCCAAGAGGTCCGGTGGTTGTCTCAACGCCTGCAGTGTGGCCATATTCAGGATGGCCTGGTGTGAGTGAGCCCCAGGTACGAAATGACTGCATATCTTCCATCTCTAGCCCATAACCACTGAAGAAGAGTTGGGTATAGAGAGTCAGTGATGAGTGGCCACATGAGAGAACGAAGCGGTCGCGACCTAACCACTGTGGGTCGGATGGATCGTGACGGAGGTGGCGTTGGAAGAGGTTGTAGGCAACAGGAGCGAGTGACATTGCAGTACCTGGGTGGCCGTTGCCAACTTTCTGCACAGCATCCATCGCTAATGCGCGGGCATATTTAACAGCGCGATCGTCGAGCTCTGTCCATCCGGTAATTGCTGTCATCGTCTTCTCCTGTTTGTTTGGTGCTTTACGCTGTCGCTAAAGATTGTGTATTGACTCGATAGAACTGGGTAAGTCGAACTTTCCATGCAGAGATCCAGAGGATTGCTGAACCAATGAGATGGAGAGCTACGAGCCCCTCTGGGACCCCGAGTAGGTATTGGGCATAGCCGATGACGCCTTGAGCGAGTGTGATTGCAAGGAAGATTGAGAGCATCTTCTGGGTGTTATCGGCAAAGTTATTAAAGCGCTTATATATTCCAGCAATAGTCAGCAAAATGAGAATCACGACGAGATAGCCATGAATTGCAGCAACGGTTGCAACGGGAATATCTAGACGTGGCGTCTCCGAATCTCCGGCATGTGGTCCAGCGCCCGTGACAAGAGTTCCAACTGCGATTACGACAAAGGTAAGAATTGTGTGGATGGTCAGGTAATTAGATCTCACCGGATTTTGAATTCTCTCAGATTGCGCTCGAGTCAGAAGAGATTGGGCGGCAGCGATGAGGATGATGGAGAGGATGAAGTGAGATGCCACTGCAATTGGATTAAGTTTTGTGAGAACTGTGATTCCACCCAAGATCGCTTGGCCAAAGATTCCTGCAATCTGCGAGAGCGCAAGGAGGCGTAGATCTTTGCGCCGCGCACGAACAACAACGATGACCATGGCGAGTGCGGCAAAGAGGAGAGCAAAGGTCAGGAGACGATTTCCAAATTCAATCCAGGCATGGAGCGCCTTCTCTTCTTGTCCTTCAACTGGGAAGTAAGAGTCGGTGGTGCATTCTGGCCAGGTAGGGCATCCGAGGCCAGATCCAGTGACACGGACTGCGCCTCCGGTCAGGACTAGAAGGGCCTGGAGGGCTAAGAGGAGGCGAGCTACTGGTCTAAGGGCGCGAGTAGCTTTCATGGCTCTAGCCTACGCCCAAGGGGAGCGCGCCGAGTGGCGAGGTCGTGGTAATTAAGTCACAATACTGTTGTGAAAATCGATGAGCTCAGCACCCGCAATGCGGTCGCTCGTTCGGTCCTTGAGAATGGGCCGTCGACCGCTGTTGCTATTGGGGAGCGCCTTGGCCTGACCCCGGCTGGAGTCCGTCGACACCTCGATCTCCTCATTGAGGATGGGATTCTTGAAGCTCGCGAGCCCCATAGCGCTTTAGTGCGCGGGCGAGGCCGTCCGTCCAAGGTCTTTGTAATGACAGATCAAGGGCGCGAGAAGTTTGAACATTCATATGACGACCTAGCAGTTGCTGCTTTGAAATTTATCACTGCCCAATCTGGTCCACATCTCGTCAGTATCTTTGCAAAGTTTCGTGCCGATGAGATGGGACGTCGGGCAGAGAGTGTGATTTCTAAGAAGCGCGATCGCAGTACAGCGCTGGCTGAATTTCTCACCCAAGAAGGTTATGCGGCTACCGTTCAATCACGTGGGCTCGGTGAGGAGATTTGTCAGCACCACTGTCCCATCGCACACGTCGCTGCTGAATTTCCCCAACTCTGTGAGGCAGAGACAGAGTTATTCTCCAAAGTTCTCGGTACTCATGTGCAGCGCCTAGCGACGATTGCTCACGGAGATGGAGTCTGTACAACTTTTGTTCCACATCTATCTGAAAAGAAAATCGAAAAGAAATCTGAAAATAAAACCCTAACGTCTGGAAAGGCGCGAACATGACAACTGCACACCCAGAACTAGAAGGACTCGGCAATTACGAGTACGGCTGGTCGGATGGAAACGATGCTGGTACCAACGCAAAGCGTGGTCTCAACGAGGAAGTCGTTCGTGACATCAGCGCTAAGAAGTCTGAGCCACAATGGATGCTCGACCTACGCCTTAAGGGCCTAGCTCTCTTTGACAAGAAGCCGATGCCTTCTTGGGGTTCTGACCTTTCTGGAATCTTCTTCGACACCATCAAGTACTTCGTGCGCTCAACTGAGAAGCAGGCAGCTACTTGGGATGACCTTCCAGAAGAGATCAAGAACACTTACGACCGTTTGGGTATTCCAGAGGCAGAGAAGCAGCGCCTTGTATCTGGCGTTGCAGCGCAGTATGAATCTGAAGTTGTCTATCACTCAATCCGTGAAGATCTTGAGAAGCAGGGCGTCATCTTCCTCGACACCGATAGCGGTTTGAAACAGCATCCAGAACTCTTTAAGGAGTACTTCGGAACTGTGATCCCTGTTGGTGATAACAAGTTCGCAGCTCTCAACACCTCTGTCTGGTCAGGTGGCTCATTTATCTATGTCCCGAAGGGCGTTCATGTAGATATTCCACTTCAGGCTTACTTCCGTATTAACACTGAGAATATGGGTCAATTTGAACGTACTTTGATTATCGCTGATGAAGATTCCTACATTCACTATGTTGAGGGTTGTACTGCACCTATCTACAAGTCGGATTCTCTTCACTCAGCAGTGGTTGAGATTATTGTGAAGAAGGGTGCTCGCGTTCGATACACCACAATTCAAAACTGGTCTAACAATGTCTATAACCTTGTAACAAAGCGCGCTATCTGTGAAGAGGGTGCAACAATGGAGTGGGTCGATGGAAATATCGGCTCAAAGGTGACGATGAAGTACCCAGCTGTAATGTTGATGGGTCCACATGCAAAGGGTGAGACTCTCTCGCTCGCATTTGCAGGTCCTGGTCAACACCAGGATTCAGGTGCGAAGATGGTTCACGCAGCTCCATACACATCATCTTCTGTAATCTCAAAGTCAGTGGCTCGCGGTGGAGGTCGCACCTCATACCGTGGTCTCGTTCAGATCAATGAGGGCGCTCATCACTCAGCATCTACCGTTAAGTGCGATGCGCTCTTGGTCGACACCATCTCTCGCTCTGACACCTACCCTTATGTTGATATCCGTGAAGATGATGTCTCTATGGGACATGAGGCAACTGTCTCAAAGATCTCAGATGATCAGCTCTTCTATTTGATGTCACGTGGACTCAATGAGGATGAGGCAATGGCGATGATCGTCCGTGGATTTATCGAGCCGATCGCTCGCGAACTTCCAATGGAATATGCCCTTGAGCTCAATCGCCTCATTGAACTTCAGATGGAAGGAGCTGTTGGTTAATGACAACGCTTCAATCTAATCTTCTAGAAAATCACACCCCAACGGGTCGTGAGGAGGCGTGGCGCTTCACACCGCTCAAGCGCCTTGCCGGCCTTCATGATGGAAGTGCAAAGCCAGACGATCGCGCATCACTATCTCTCAACGGCGCATCGCCCTCTGGAGTCTCATTCTCACGAGGCCCTGTAACTGCTGCATCTGTCAGTGAAGATGCAATTGTCAATCGCGTTCGTAATCACACCTCTGAAGGTGCGATTCTTGCGATTGATAAGAACGTTCAAGTGGATCAGCCGATCTTTCTCAACCGCACCAGCGGGGGAGTAGAGAGCGCTGAACTCTCACGCGTTCAGATTCGTCTCGGTGAGCATGCAAAGGCGACAGTAATCCTTGAGAACACAGGCGACACACATCTTGCTGAGGACCTCGAAATTGTTTTGGCCCCAGGATCTGACCTCACCTTTATCTCACTTCAAGAGTGGGGATCAAAAGCGGTCTATGCAGCAACGCATAATGCAATCATCGATCGCGATGCATCGCTTAAGGCGATCCATGTGACTGTCGGCGGCGATGTGGTTCGCCTCCTTCCTAAGGTGGAATTTGCCGGCCCTGGTGCATCAGCAGATCTTCAAGGCGTTTACTTTGCAACGGCAGGTCAGTACTTCGAACACCGAATCTTTGTTGACCATGCAGTAGCTCATGCTAAGTCAAACGTGAACTACAAGGGCGCCCTCGCAGGAGCAGATGCTCACACGGTCTGGATTGGTGATGTCTATATCCGCGCCGCCGCTGAAGGCACTGATACCTATGAGCTCAACCGAAACCTCCTTCTCACTGATGGCGCACGTGCAGATTCTGTGCCAAACCTTGAGATTGAAACTGGTGAGATTGTTGGGGCAGGACATGCATCGACTACAGGTCGTTTCGATGATGAGCAATTGTTCTACTTGATGTCTCGTGGCATCCAAGAATCAGATGCTCGCCGTCTCGTTGTCCGCGGCTTCTTCAATGAAGTGATCTCACTTATCGGTCAGGATGAAATCCAGGAGCGCTTGATGACTCGTATCGATAGCGAGCTAGAAAAGGCAGGTAAGTAATGTCTGATCTCTCACTTGCCTCACTCGTTGAGGGAAAGCCGCTTCGGATAGAGAAAGATGGCGAAGCTATCTGTGTTGCACGTATTGGTGAAGAAGTATTTGCCATCGGTGATACTTGTAGCCACTCTGATGCATCTCTCGCCGAGGGTGATATCACCGATTACAAGATTGAGTGCTGGCTTCATGGAGCAGAGTTTGATCTCCGTTCTGGCGAGGCTCTTACACCACCAGCAGTAATGCCAGTAAAGAAGTATTCAGTACGCGTTGACGGAGACTCCGTCACGATTGAGAAGTAATGGAGTCCGCAATGAGCACATTAGAAATCCGTGGTTTAAAGGTAACTGTTGATACAGAGCAGGGCGTGAAGGAGATTCTTAAGGGAGTTGACCTCACAATTAAGTCAGGCGAGACACATGCAATCATGGGTCCAAATGGTTCTGGTAAGTCAACGCTTGCTTACTCAATTGCCGGTCATCCTAAATACACCATTACAGGTGGAACAGTGACTCTCGACGGCGTAGACGTTCTTGAAATGTCGGTAGATGAGCGTGCCAAGGCTGGACTCTTCCTTGCTATGCAGTATCCAGTTGAGGTTCCTGGAGTTTCAGTCTCTAACTTCCTCCGTACTGCAGCGACTGCGCTCCGTGGCGAGGCACCAAAGCTGCGTGAGTGGGTTGGTGAAGTCAAGAACGCGATGGAGGGCCTCAAGATGGATCCTTCATTTGCACAACGTAACGTCAACGAAGGTTTTTCTGGCGGAGAGAAGAAGCGCCACGAGATTATGCAACTTGAGCTTCTCAAGCCTAAGTTTGCGATTCTCGATGAGACTGATTCAGGTCTCGATGTTGATGCGCTTCGAATCGTTTCAGAAGGTGTTGTTCGTGCGAAGGACGCTAATAACCTCGGCGTCCTTCTCATCACTCACTACACCCGAATCCTTCGCTATATCCAGCCTGACTTTGTCCACGTCTTTGCTGCAGGCAAGGTTGTTGAGCAAGGAGGCCCAGAGCTTGCAGAGAAGCTCGAGGCTAACGGCTATGCGGAGTATGTAGGCGCCTAATAGTGACATTTAATGCGCTTGCCATCGTCAAGGATTTTCCGATCTTTCAACGGACAATCCGCGATGGCAAGCGCCTTGTCTACTTAGATTCTGGCGCCACCAGTCAGAAACCACAGGTGGTGATTGATGCCGAATCTGATTTCTATCGCCTTCACAACGCTGCCGTTCATCGAGGCGCACATCAGTTAGCCGAAGAGGCAACTGATATCTATGAGGGCGCACGAGCGATCACGGCAGATTTCATCGGCGCCAAGGTTGACGAGGTTGTCTTTACTAAGAATGCAACCGAGTCCCTCAATCTTGTTGCCTATGCGATGGGTAATGCTCCTACTGGAAATAGATTTCATTTAAGCAGTGGTGATTCAATCGTCGTTACAGAGATGGAGCATCACGCCAATTTGATCCCGTGGCAGCAGCTCGCAGCTCGAACAGGTGCCACGCTTTCTTGGTTTGAGGTTACACCTGAGGGGCGACTCGATCTCAGCAATATCAATGCGATTATCACCGAGAAGACAAAGGTTGTTGCCCTTACTCATCAATCAAATGTATTGGGAACAATCAATCCAATTGATGTGATTGTAAAGCGCGCCCATGAGGTTGGGGCAGTTGTTGTATTGGATGCCTGCCAGTCTGTTCCTCATATGAAAGTTGATGTGAAGGAGCTCAACGTTGACTTCTTGGCTTTCTCAGGACATAAGGCGCTAGGCCCAACCGGAATTGGCGTTTTCTGGGGTAAGAGCGAACTCTTGGAAGAACTTCCACCATTTCTTACTGGTGGCTCCATGATCGAAACGGTCACAATGACGGGTGCAACCTGGGCACCTGCTCCAAAAAAGTTTGAAGCCGGAGTTCCTAATATGGCGCAAGCAGCTGGTCTCGGCGCAGCGCTTACCTATCTGAGAAAGATCGGAATGGAGAGCATCCATAGCCATGAGCTTGAGCTCACTTCACATCTACTCGCTCAACTCTCTGAAGTCGAAGGCTTAAAGATTGTTGGACCAGCATCAATGGAATCGCGAGGCGGTTCAATCTCCTTTACCTATGGCGATATACATCCTCACGATCTCGGTCAGTTCCTCGATAGCCAGGGGATTGCTGTGCGAACCGGCCATCACTGTGCTTGGCCGCTCAATCGCAAGATGGGAGTTGTGGCGACAACGAGAGCATCCCTCTACCTTTACAACACAATCGAGGATTGTGATGCTTTAGTTGCAGGAATACGCGATGCAGGGAAATACTTCGCCCGATGATGCAACTCGATAATCTCTATCAAGAGGTCATTCTTGATCACTACAAGAACCCTCAGAATAAGTCGCTTGCCAGCGATAATGATGCTCAAGTCCACCACGTCAATCCGAGTTGTGGCGATGAGGTAACCCTTGGCGTCAAGCTCGATGGAGAGAAGGTTTCCTCGATTAACTGGGATGGCGTTGGTTGCTCAATCTCCCAGGCGAGCACATCGATTATGAGCGACCTCCTGACTGGACGTTCGCTAGAAGAGGCATCTGCAATATCTGAGAACTTTCTCCACTTGATGCAGAGCAAGGGCGCGGAAGAAGGAGACCCGGAAGTTCTCGAGGATGCGGTTGCCCTGGCTGGCGTCTCGAAGTATCCAGCGCGAATCAAATGCGCCCTCCTTGGATGGATGGCCTTTAAAGATGCTTCTGTGCAAGCGCACAGCAAGAAAGAGAAGTAGGATAAGAAAATGGCAGCACAGGTAGAAGATGTAACAGAGGCGATGAAGGATGTCGTCGATCCAGAGCTCGGAATCAACGTCGTTGATCTCGGACTTATCTACGATGCAATGGTCGACGAGAACAATATTGCTGTTCTCAATATGACCCTCACCTCTGCTGCATGCCCTCTTCAAGATGTGATTGAAGACCAAACACGTCAAGCGCTTGCTCCACTTGTTGACGATGTGCGAATCAACTGGGTATGGATGCCACCTTGGGGTCCAGATAAGATCACAGATGATGGTCGTGAACAGTTACGCGCTCTCGGCTTTACAGTCTGAGTTTTAACTCTTAATGAGCCAACATGCAGTGTGGATGGCTATGCGGTCAATGACCGCAGATCCATCGGTAATGTCGCAGAAGCTTAAAGAGGGAACATTTAAGCGTATCGTTGGTTATGCAAAGCCATATAAGAGATATATCGCGCTCTTTCTCCTAACTGTAGTCATAGACGCAGTTCTCATAATCAGCACTCCACTTATTCTTCGAAAGTTAATCGATGATGCAGTAATTCCTAAGAATGCAGGGCTGGTCACGATCCTTGCCTTATCAGTTGGGGCGCTAGCGATTCTCGATGCCCTCTTTAATGTTGTGGGTAGATGGTTCTCTGCCCGTATTGGTGAAGGCCTCATCTATGACCTGCGAACAGAGCTGTTCACCCATGTGCAGAGCCAGTCGGTGGCTTTCTTCACGCGAACTCAGACCGGTTCATTGATCTCACGGCTTAATTCAGATGTGATGGGTGCGCAACAAGCTTTCACATCAACCCTCTCGAGTGTTGTCAGCAATGGATTCACTCTTGTCCTTGTTGCCGGTGCCATGTTCTTCCTCTCATGGCAGATCACGTTGGTCTCACTCGTTCTCTTGCCGCTCTTCATCTACCCAACGAAGTGGGTGGGGAGAAAGATTCAGCAGCTCACACGTGAATCATTTGATCTCAACGCCAAAATGTCGAGCACAATGACTGAGCGCTTCAATGTCTCTGGAGCTATCTTGGTATCTCTCTATGGAGAACCTAAGAAGGAAGCAAATCTCTTCTCATCGAGAGCAAGGAAAGTTGCTGATATCGGTATTCAGATGGGAATGCTCAATAGACTCTTCTTTACATCGCTAACAAGCGTTGCTGCCGTAGCAACAGCCTTTGCCTATGGCTTTGGCGGCCATATGGCTATCAATGGTTCAATCACAGTCGGAACACTCCTTGCTCTCACCGCGTTACTTGCTCGCCTCTATGGACCACTCACGGCGCTATCAAATGTGAGAGTCGAGGTGATGACATCACTCGTCTCATTCGAGCGTATCTTTGAAGTTCTCGATCTCAAACCAATGGTGAAAGAGAAGCTAGGCGCAACGCCGCTCACGCCAGGTCCGCTTGAGATTGAGTTTAAAGATGTGCGCTTCTCATACCCGAAGGCCGATGAGATTTCACTTGCATCCCTCGAATCGGTTGCAAAGGCAGAGGTTGTTGAAAGTGGAGAGATTCTTAAAGGCATCTCCTTCATAGCAAAGCCGGGAACTCTCACTGCGATTGTGGGGCCATCAGGAGCTGGAAAGACGACGCTCTCTGCACTTATGCCTCGCCTCTATGATGTGACATCAGGTGAGATTCTCATCAATGGAAGTGATATTAGAGATTTCACTCTTCAATCATTGAGAGATCAGATTGGAGTTGTGGCGCAAGATCCTCATCTCTTCCATGAATCAATCGCTGAGAATCTCCGTTATGCCAAGAGCGATGCAAGTGACGAAGAGCTAATTGCAGCTTGTAAGTCAGCGCAGATCTGGTCGCTGATTGAAACGCTACCAAATGGTCTCGACACCATGGTGGGGGAGCGCGGCCATCGCCTCTCTGGAGGCGAGAAGCAGCGCCTTGCTATCGCCCGCATGCTATTGAAGGCGCCATCGATCGTTATCTTGGATGAGGCGACAGCGCACCTTGACTCGGAAAATGAAGAGCTTGTGCAAGCAGCGCTGAAGAGCGCCCTTGTTGGAAGGACATCACTGGTGATTGCCCACCGTTTGAGCACGGTTATGGATGCAGATCAGATTCTGGTTGTGAGCGATGGAACGATTGTTGAGCGAGGAAGACATCAAGATTTGATGAATAACGGCGGCCTTTACTCAGAGCTCTTCTCGCGTCAAGACCTCACGGCGAATGAGAAACCTTCCATAAATAACTAAGCCGCCGAAGATGACCCATTGCAGCGCATATGCAAAGTGGGGTCCATCGGAGAGTTCAGGCAAAGATGCAGAGACCTCCGGGGTGAGGTCGGCTGTGCTACCGCCGAGCAAATCAAGATAGAAATTAGAATCAATTCCACTTTCGCGATTAGATGATTGGGCATTTGCTTCCGAGATTAATCCACCACGATTGCCAGTTGGGATTGCGAAGAACTTGCCCTGGGGAAGTGAGCGATCAAGACGAAGTCGCCCCTCGATCTGTACAGTGCCAGTTGGCAATGGTGGAAGTTCAGGTTGAATCGTGGCAGTTGCGCCTGCTTGAACCCATCCGCGATCGACCCAGAATTCTCGCCCGCTTTTATCCTTGAAGGCGGTGAGAACTTCAAAGCCATACTTTCCTTCAAAGTAGCGATTGCGAAGAAGAATCTGGCGTGTTGCATCAAATTCACCTTCAGTGACTACCGTCCGCCACTCATTGGCAGGGGCATCTTTACTTGCCTCATCGATAGTTATTGCCGGTAGTTCGATACGAGATTCAATTTGGTTATTGCGTTCATGTCGGTCAACGCCGCGGTGATATTGCCATTGAGCCGCCCAACCACACCCTGCAATGAGAAGGAGTGCGATAAATGTTTTAAAGAGCGAATAGCTCTCCTTCTTACTCAATGCCCTTAGGCCTCTTACTCAAGATATTGATGCCAGGAAGAACTGTTTCGCGTCCTGCATTTGCAATAACTACTGCGATGTATGGAAGGAACATTGCGCCTGCCAAAGCAAACCAACGGTATGGGCTAGGCAATGCAACGGTGAGAAGGAAGCAGAGAGTTCTAATAATCATAGAGATGAGATAGCGACGTTGACGTCCAGCGAGATCGTTCTTAAGGCTCTTCGGCGCGGAGGTGATATCGAAGGTTGCGCCGGTATCGCCGGAGGACTTCTTGGAGGCTCTCATGAGGCAAGGGTATGAGGCGCGAGCGATAAAGGCACACTGAAAATCGTACTTACGCGGAAGTAACGAGTAAGTTTCCTCTCATGAGTTCACAGGAATTAGAGACTCCCGCTATCGCTCTCGTCACAGGCGGAAATCGAGGGATAGGCCTTGCCATCGCGACCAGCCTCAAAGGGGCAGGCCATCGCGTTGTGATCACCTACCGCAGTGGCACTCCACCAGCGGGTTTTGATTCCGTCCAGATGGATGTCACCTCCACCGAGTCTGTAGAGGCTGGTTTTGCCAAGATTGAGGCTGAGATCGGCACCCCAGAAATCATCGTGGCCAATGCTGGAATAACTAAAGACACCTTGGTGATGCGAATGAGCGATGAGGACTTTGAGAGCGTGATCAACGCCAATCTCACCGGCGCATTTAGAGTCTCCAAGCGGGCAGTAAAAGGCTTGCTGAAATTAAAGCGTGGGCGATTGATCTTCATCGGTTCGGTTGTGGGGGGCGTGGGAGCTGCGGGACAGGTGAACTACTCAGCCTCTAAATCAGGTTTAGTCGGAATGGCTCGCTCTTTCGCTCGCGAATTAGGAAGCCGTGGAATCACTGCAAATGTGATCGCACCAGGCTTTGTTGAGACCGATATGACGGCTGAGCTTGATGAGAAGCGACGTTCTGACATTGCAGCACAGGTCCCGCTCGGGCGTTTCTCTACAGCTGATGAAATTGCCGATGTCGTAACATTTATCGCATCAAAGCAGGCGAGTTACATCACTGGCGCAATCATTCCAGTCGATGGTGGATTAGGAATGGGTCACTGATATGGGAATCCTTCAAGGCAAGAACATCTTGGTAACAGGCGTTCTCACAGATGGATCGATTGCATTTCATATTGCAAAGATTGCTCAGGAAGAGGGCGCAAATGTTGTGCTCACTGGATTCGGGCGAGGCCTGAGCCTTACGACTCGAATCGCAGGACGCCTGCCGCAGATGCCGCCCATCATCGAACTCGATGTGACAAATCAGGAGCATCTCGATGGTTTGGCAGATGAGGTGCGCAAGCACCTTCCACATCTCGATGGCGTGGTTCATTCGATTGGATTTGCGCCAGAGTCAGCACTTGGTGGAAACTTCCTCAGTACTGAGTGGCCTGATGTGGCGACTGCGGTGCAGATTTCAGCGTATTCACTCAAATCTTTGACCTTGGCTTGTCGACCATTGATGAACAATGGTGGCTCTATTGTCGGCCTTGATTTTGATGCACAAGTTGCTTGGCCGCTCTATGACTGGATGGGTATTGCTAAAGCAGCTCTTGAGTCCACTAGTCGTTATCTTGCTAAGTATCTCGGCATTGAGAATATCCGAGTGAATTTAGTTGCAGCAGGCCCCATCAGCACTGTGGCGGCAAAGTCGATTCCTGGATTTGCTCGCTTTAAAGAGCTCTGGGATGAACGCAGTCCAATGACTTGGGATGTCACAGATCCTGTTCCAGCCGCTCAAGCAAGCGTTGCGCTCTTAAGTGATTGGTTCCCGAAGACAACTGGTGAAATCATCCACGTTGATGGTGGCTATCATGCAATGGGTGGCTAAGCGAAGCTTTGCTTTGATAGCAGGAAGCGCTGTAGTACTTCTCTTATCTGCTTTAGTCACACTCACTCTCTTTACTGATTCGATCTCACTTGAACCACAGGTGAAACCTGTGACAACCTGCTTCGATCCCATAAGCGCAACGCTTCGAGTGACAACCGAGGATCAGTGCCCGAAGCCACTCATTAATCTAGGAAACGCTCCGTTGTCTGAGAGTGCAACGGCAGGATCGGTTGTGACCGAACTCCATCCGCTCTTACTTGCTCGATTCAACGCAGCAAAGAGCGCAGCAGAGCGAGAGGGAGTCAGTCTCTATATCTCTTCCGGCTTTAGAACTTTGGAGCGGCAGCGAGAGCTCTTTGAGGCTGCGATTGAAAAATATGGAAGTGAGAGTGAGGCTGCTAGGTGGGTTCTGCCCTCTCAGTTCTCACACCACCCTGATGGCCTTGCTATTGATGTGAACTATCCAGGCGCTCCTGATGGGGCCCGCTGGTTGGAGGAGAATGGCTATCGCTATGGACTCTGCCGGGTCTATGCCAATGAATGGTGGCATTTTGAGGGGGTAATCGCTCCTGGCCAGAACTGCCCAGCGATGGCTAGCGATGCACGCGTGGATTTGGGGTAGGGGGTCGGGCTCGGCTAATATACCTCCAGACCAGTAGCCCTAGGCTGCTGAAAGAGGAGTTCGCACTCCCACCTCCGTAAGCGCTTAGCTCGGATTGGTTAGTCAGAAGAAGCTCTTAGGAGCCTTCTTTTGTTCGGTGCGCGCTTTCATTTCAGCGCTAGAGCTACACCAGACCGAACTAAGGAGCAAAAATCACCACTGACCCACGCATCAATGATCGAATCCGCACACCGCAGGTTCGTCTGATCAATTACACAGGCGAGCAGGTTGGAGTTGTAGATATCGAGGCTGCTTTGGCGATGGCGGATGAAATCGGACTCGATCTCGTTGAGATCGCAGCTGAGGCCAATCCACCAGTATGCAAGATTATGGACTTCGGAAAGTATAAGTACGAAGTTGCACAGAAGGCTCGCGAAGCACGTCAGAATCAGACTCACATTGTTGTTAAGGAAGTTCGCCTCACACCGAAGATCGAAAATCACGACTACGAGACAAAGCGCTCAGCAGTTGAGAAGTTCCTCAAAGGTGGAGACAAGGTGAAGATCACGATGAAGTTCCGCGGACGCGAACAGACTCGCCCTGAGCTCGGTTTCAAACTCCTTCAGCGTCTTGCAGAAGATGTTAAAGAGTTTGCGTTTGTTGAGTTTGCACCTAAGCAAGAAGGTCGCAACATGACAATGGTGTTAGGACCTACAAAGAAGAAGACCGAGGCAGTTGCAGAGCAGAAGGCGGCGCGAGCGGCTAAGGCCAAGGCTGCTGAAGAAGCAGCAGCAGAGTAAGAAGTTTTTTCACACGACGCAGTACCAAGGTAAGAGGAGAATGAAATGCCAAAGATGAAGACCCATAGTGGCGCGAAGAAGACATTTCGCGTTACAGGTTCAGGAAAGATCATGCATGAGCGTGCAGGCAAGCGCCACCTTCTGGAGCACAAGTCATCACGTGTTACTCGTCGTATGAGCCAAGAACAGTCAGCAAAGCCAACCGTCACAATGACAGCCAAGCGCATGCTTGGTTTGAAGTAAGGGGGATAACCGATGAGAGTAAAGCGCGGAGTACACGCAGCTAAGAAGCGTCGCACCACCCTTGAGCGTGCTAGCGGATATCGTGGCCAGCGTTCACGTCTTTTCACAAAGGCGAAGGAGCAAGTCACTCACTCAATGGTCTATGCATTTAATGACCGCAAGGATAAGAAGGGCGACTTCCGTCAGCTCTGGATCCAGCGTATTAATGCAGCAGCTCGTGAGAACGGCCTTACCTATAACCGTTTGATCCAGGGCCTCAAGCTTGCAGGTTTGGAAGTTGATCGTCGCGTTCTCTCAGATATCGCAACGAACGATCCAGCTGCTTTCAAGGTGCTTGTTGATGTTGCACGTACACACGTTGCAGCAGCTTCTAAGTAATCGAAGCTAGCAAAGAATCAAAGAAGAGTTCCAATGATTGAGAGCCTTCACTCGCCACATGTTGCGCGAGTGAAGGCTCTTATTGGTTCTCGAGGAGTTAAAGAGCGACGTGAGGCAGGGCTCTTCATTGCGGAGGGGTTGCAAGCAGCCCGTGAGGCCCTCTCATCTCGGACACAACCTTTTATTAAGACCCTGTATGTCACCCAGAGCGGCCTACTCAAACTTTCAGAATTCGATCTTAGCGATATTGATCTAGTTGAGGTTACTGATGCTGTAATGGCTGAGATGACCTCCACGGTTTCACCGCAGGGAATCCTCGCCCTCTGTCATTTACCACGCCGCAACCTCAATGAACTGAGCGAGCTTGCAGATAAGAAATCGCTACGCGTGATCTATCTCCATGAGATCCAAGATCCAGGAAACGCTGGAACAATACTTCGCACCGCAGATGCTATGGGGGTTGACGCTGTAATCACTTCACCGGGTAGCGTTGATATGTATTCGCCAAAGGTCGTTCGAGCAACCGCCGGCTCTCTCTGGCATATTTCGCTCTTTGAGTCACAGCCATTTTCCGAGATAAGCGCACTATTGCCCAGCGCTAAGCCGCTCTTACTCTCATCTCATGCATCCTCATCGCTACTCGATCTTGAATTAACCAACTCATATATATGTGTCTTTGGAAATGAAGCCAGGGGAGTCGATCCAGAATCTCTAGGCATCTCAGCACAATCAATAACGCAGGTTGCAATTCCGATGGTGGGAAGAGCCGAGAGCCTCAATCTCTCTGCGGCAGCCTCCATCGTTATCTTCACCCTTTCTCAACCGGTCGCAGGTTAGACTTCGCGCTATGAATCCAGGGGAAGTTCAAGGGTGGGTCAGCGCGGCGGCGCAGGCATTTTCAGCAGCAAGTGACCTTGATTCACTCAAAGTGGCCCGTCTTGCCCATGTGGGAGATAAGGCTCCGATCTCTCTCGCAAGTCGCGCACTCGGATCGCTCTCACCAGAAGAGAAGGCATCTGCGGGAAAGATTATTGGAGAGGCGAAGGCTGAGATTGGTCGCCTGCTCGCAGATGCAACTGCCCGGCTAGAGGCCGAGCGAGATGCTCGAGTTCTTCTAGAAGAGGTCGTCGACATTACTTTGCCGGTGCAACGCTCTCATCGTGGTGGGCTTCATCCAATCACCATCATAAAGAATGAAGTATCAGATTTCTTTATCGAGCAAGGTTTCACAGTTGAAGAAGGTCCTGAACTCGAATCTGGGTGGCTCAATTTCGATGCACTCAATATTCCGCCAGATCATCCTGCCCGCACGATGCAAGATACTTTCTACATTGAGCCGGTGGAATCAGGGATGGTCTTAAGAACTCAAACATCTCCAGTTCAGATTCGTTCAATGCTGAGCAAGCAACCTCCAATCTATGTCATCAGTCCGGGTCGCACCTTCCGCGCAGATGAGCTCGACGCAACGCATAGTCCGGTTTTCCACCAGGTTGAGGGCCTTGTTATCGATAAAGGAATCACGATGGCCCATCTCAAGGGAACGCTCGATAACTTTGCACGTCATATGTTCGGAGAGGAAGTCACCACACGACTTCGCCCTTCCTTCTTCCCATTTACTGAGCCAAGCGCTGAGGTTGATATCTTCTTCAACGGCCGTTGGATCGAGTGGGGTGGCTGCGGAATGGTCAATCCAAAAGTATTAGCCACATGCGGCATCGACACTTCGGTCTATTCAGGTTTTGCATTTGGTATGGGACTTGAGAGAACGCTGATGGTTCGACATGGAATTACGGATATGCATGACATTGTTGAAGGCGACTTGAGATTCACTCGCCAGTTTGGAGTGGGACTCTAAATGCGCGCACCTCTTTCGTGGATTAGAGAGTATGTTGATATTCCTTCGACTATCTCCGCTGATCAGATTTCTGACGCTCTTATTGGAGTGGGATTTGAAGTGGAAGAGATTATTGTTCAAGGCTCCGATCTCACAGGCCCACTTAAATTTGGCAAAGTACTGACAATTGAAGAGGTGACAGGCTTTAAGAAGCCTATTCGATACGTTGGCCTGGATTGCGGCGAGGGCGAGACCCGATACGTCATTTGTGGTGCGACAAACTTTGTTGTCGGAGATGTCGTCGTTGTGGCGATACCGGGAGCAGTACTTCCTGGGAATTTCGTAATCGCAGCACGAGAGACCTACGGCAAAACCTCCAATGGCATGATCTGCTCAGGACGCGAGCTTGGAATCTCTGAAGATCATTCAGGGATTCTTACATTTACCGAAGGAAATGTTGAGATCGGTAGCGATGCAATCGCAGCACTTGAGATTAATGATGTGATCTTCGATATTGCAGTTAACCCGGATCGTGGCTATGCATTGAGTATCCGTGGTGTTGCTCGCGAAGTCGCTGCCTCCCTGGGTCTTTCTTATCGGGATCCGGTCGATGCGCTACGAGAAGTTCGTTTTGAAAATACTGGCAAAGGTGTCACCGCAAAGATTGTGGATAGCGATGCTGCAAGTGTCTTCTACCTGCGCACGCTCAAGGACTTCGACCAGAAAGCGCAGACTCCGGTTTGGATGCGCCGTCGCATCGAGAAGATGGGTATGCGCTCCATCTCGCTCGTAGTAGATATCACCAACTATGTGATGCTCGAATTAGGCCAACCGCTCCATGCATTTGATGCAGATAAGATTTCAGGCGGACTCTCAATTAAGCGCGCAGGAAGCGCTCAGAAGTTCACTACTTTAGATGGTCAAGAACGAACACTTCACGCCGATGATTTGATGGTCTGGGACGATGTAAAGCCACTTGCCCTTGCCGGCACGATGGGTGGTCTCGAATCTGAGATTACCGAGACAACCACTCGCATAGCTGTTGAAGCTGTTCGATTTAATCCGGTTGCAATTGCGAAGAATTCACGCCGCCACAAACTCTCATCTGAAGCTTCTCGGCGCCTTGAACGTAGCGTGGACCCATCACTAGCGGAGTTCGCCTCAGCGCGTTTTGTGCAATTGCTTACCGAGCTCTCAACTGCTTCTCACGTTGAAACTGTGATTGATGGCCAGCCACGCTTTGCACCTGTTGTAAAGGTCGATCCTGCCTATGTTTCATCGACACTTGGTATCGAGTTAACGCCGACTGAGATTGCAAGTTATCTTCGGTCAGTCGGATGTGATGTTAATGAGTCGACCTTTGAAGTGGATCCACCATCATGGCGTTCTGATCTTCTCCAGCCAGCTGACTTCGTTGAGGAAGTTGCTCGCATGGTCGGCTATGACAAGATCCCATCAATTCTCCCACCTCGGCCTAACCATGCCTCTCTCACACCAACGCAGAAGCGTCGTCGCGCCATCGCCATGATGTTGGCATCTCGCGGTTTTGCTGAGGTTCAGACCTTCCCATTTACAAACCAGGCGACTATCGATGCGATGGGATTTGTGGGGGAGCGAGCTGCTACATATCGAATCGCAAATCCAATGTCTGAAGAGTTTCCATTGATGAGAGTCCATCTCGTTCCAGGGTTGATTGAGGTCGCTCAGCGCAATATCAGTCGAGGCGCAAAAGATTTCGCTATTTTCGAAATGGGTTCAATCTTCAGAAGCTCACAGAAGCTTGTTCCAGCGATCTCACCAGAGTTGGGAAAGCGTCCTGATCAATCTGTGATTGATTCGATTATCGCAAGCGTTCCGCCACAGGCTTATCACGTTGCCGGTCTACTCGTCGGCAAGAGCGAGAGTAGCGATTGGCAAGGCGAGGCTCGTCCTTATACCTGGCAAGATGCAATTGCATATGCACAAGAGATACTTCAACTCTGCAATCTCAATTGGAGTATTAAGCGTTCCGACTTTGCTCCATGGCATCCAGGTCGATGTGCAGAGCTCATCGTGGATGGGAAAGCGGTTGCCCATGCTGGCGAGCTTCATCCTCGAATTGTTGCTGCCTATGGCTTGCCCGAACGTTCAGTTGCATTTGCCGTTGGATTGAGTGCACTTCCAGATACTCAACTGGTTCACCCCTTCTCGGTAGGAACGATGCCTGCTGCAATGCAAGATGTCGCCCTCATCGTCGATAAGGATGTCGCTGCTGGAGATGTTGAAGAAGCTCTGCGTGCAGGAGCTGGAAATCTCCTTGAATCAATCACCCTCTTTGATCGCTACGACAAGATTGGCGATGGAAAGATTTCACTCGCCTTCTCGCTTGTCTTTAGAGCAACCGATAGGACACTTACTGGCGCTGAAGTCTCAGAGGCTAGAAGCGCAGCTGTCGCTGAGGCGGAGAAGCGCACTGGAGCTGTGCTGCGCACGATTTAAGTTCTATCTCTGCATATTTATGCAATAAATTGCATAAATATGCTATAGTGGCTCCATGAAAATCGGTCTTGTTGGCGGAAGTGGATATGCAGGGGGAGAACTCCTACGGTTGATTGCAGGCCACCCACACTTTGATGCTGTTGCTATCTCTGCGCATTCAAATGCGGGGGAAGAGATCACAGCAATCCATCCTCAGCTCCTCAGTTATGCAGGTAGAAAGTTCACCGCCTTTAACCCAGCAGATTTCGATCAGTGCAATCTGATTTTTCTCGCACTTCCACATGGTGAGTCGGCAAAGGTAGTTAAACAGCTACCTGCCAGTGCGAAGATTGTGGACCTCGGGGCTGACTATAGGTTGCACTCAGAGAATTCCTGGAAGAAGTATTACGGCGGAGATTTCGCTGGCACTTGGAGCTATGGATTAGCAGATATCCCAGGGAAAAATGTTGAGATTGCTTCAGCGAATAAGGTTGCAAATCCTGGGTGTTATGCCACATCAATCATCCTTGGCCTTGCTCCAATTGCTGGAATCGCAGACTTGAGCGATGTCGTTGTAGTAGCAGCCTCTGGAACAACAGGTGCTGGTCGAACAGCTAAGATTAATTTGATTGCAAGTGAAGTTGCCGGCTCACTCACCTCATATAAATTTGGTGGCGTTCATCAACATACGCCCGAAATCGAAGAAACCTTATCTGCCTTGAGTGGAAGTGAGGTAAAGGTCTCGTTCACCCCGATTCTTGCACCAATGCCTCGTGGAATTCTCTCCACAATCACCGTTAAGGCAAATGACGGACTATCTATCGAAGCCCTACGCAGCGCTTATTCCAATTACTTTAGCCACACTCCTTTTGTGACATTGCTCCCAGAAGGACAAATGCCGAAGACTGCTTCCGTGCTAGGTAGCAATCATGCTCAGATGCAAGTCGCTCTTGATGAACATGCTGGCCGAATCGTTGTATCGGTAGCGATAGATAATCTGGGCAAAGGCGCTGCAGCTCAAGCTATTCACAATGCAAATCTGATGATGGGTATAGATCCAACATCAGGTCTTCTCGGAAATGGTTTGGGCGCTTAATGGCATCCCTACCTCAGGGTTTCCTCGCTGCTGGTATGCATGCAGGACTTAAGTCATCCGGTGCCTTAGATCTCACTCTTATTCAGAATGTTGGCCCACGCTTTGACGCCGCAGCTGTTTATACGAGCAACCAGGTGGTTGCAGCTCCAGTTATCTGGTCCCGGGAGGTAACAAAGGGATCGATTGTTCGGGCTGCCATCCTTAATTCTGGCGGTGCCAATGCCTGTACTGGCCCAGAGGGATTTCTCGACACCCATCGCACGGCAGAGAAGGTTGGTGAACTTCTTGAGATATCAAGTGGTGAGGTTGTTGTCTGCTCAACTGGATTAATCGGAGAGAGATTGCCACTGGAGAAGATTCTCAACGGTGCGCAGAAGCTCTCGCAAGCAATGAAGTCAGATTCGTTAGAAGATGTAGCTCGGGCAATCATGACAACTGACACAGTCCCAAAGATTGCAGAGCAAGAAATTCGCGGTACACGAACAGTAGGAGTTGCCAAGGGCGCCGGAATGTTGGCTCCGGCACTTGCCACCATGCTCTCTGTGGTGATGACCGATGCCATATTGCCACCTAATGCACAAGAGATGTTTTCGCGAGTCTGCGATAGAACATTTAATCGAATCGATTCGGATGGCTGCATGTCAACTAATGACACTGTCCTTCTTATGGGGTCTGGCGCTTCCGGCGTTGAACTACCTGTTGAGCAATTAGAAGAGATTCTGATGGAGATCTGTGGATCGCTTGCAGCTCAGTTAATTGAAGATGCCGAAGGCTCGACTAAAACTGTTGCAATCACTATTGAAGGTGCGCTTTCTGAATCAGATGCAGTTGCTGTTGCCCGTGCCTGTGCTCGAAACAATCTCTTGAAATGTGCAATCTTTGGTGGAGATCCCAACTGGGGTCGAGTCCTTGCTGCAGTGGGAACTGCCGATGCAACTCTAGATCCGCTTGCAATTGATGTAAGGCTCAATGGTATTCAGGTAGCCAAGAACTCTGCCCCATTTGAGGATAAGAACAAAGTGACTTTCTCAGATCGCCTGGTGGAACTAGTTGTGAATCTCAATGTGGGCTCTGCTCATGCAACCGTTCGTACTAACGATCTCTCGCACGATTATGTTCACGAGAATTCTGCGTATTCAACATGAACAAAGCATTGGTAGTGAAGTTTGGCGGACATGCGATGTCTGATAATGATGTAGCGTTCGGTCAGAAATTAGCGCATGCCACAGCACTTGGATTGAAGGTCGTTGTCGTGCATGGGGGAGGACCCCAAATCAACGCCGCTCTTGCTGAGGCCGGCATCGCCTCCGAATTCATTGGTGGCTTTCGAGTTACAACCCCGCAAGTCTTTGACGTAGTTGAGAGGGTTCTATCAACCGAAGTTGGTCCTGCTCTCGCTCAGACCCTTACCCAATCAGGTGTCGCAGCTCTTGCGATCTCAGGTCGTCATTCGGGGACTCTCTTTGCCAAGAAGCAAGGACAGCTTGTCAATGGTCAGAGCGCAGATCTTGGATTGGTGGGAAGAGTTGAGCGCGTCGATTGCGAAGCGATTGACGTACTGCTTGAAAAGGGTGTCGTTCCCGTTATCTCTCCAGTTGCAAATAACCTCGACGATCCGCGCGGTGGGCTCAATGTCAATGCAGATATCGCTGCCGCTGCAGTTGCGGGCGCTCTCAATGCGCAAGAGCTCATCATCATGACTGATGTGCCGGGCATCTATCGCAACTGGCCTGATCTCACATCTCTCATCTCTGAGATTGATTCACAGGAGTTGGATTCGATTAAATCAACTTTTGCCGAAGGGATGGCGCCAAAGGTGCAAGCCTGTCTCGATGCTATTGATGCAGGAGCACAAGCAGTAAGAATTATCGATGGTCGAAATCCCGAAGCCTTCGCAGATGCGTTGGCCCATAATGGTGGAACACTGGTGGTGAAATGAAGAAGTGGACGCAATCTCTCCAATCAAATTATGGAACACCCACAATCGAATTTGTCTCGGGTAAAGGCGCTGTTCTTACCGATACTCAAGGTAATCAATATCTCGACTTTCTTGCAGGGATAGCCACTAGCGTCTTGGGCCATGCTCATCCAAGCATCGTGAAGGCTGTGAGCAAGCAAGTTGCAACCTTGGCCCACATCTCCAATTTCTACTCCCATCCCAACGCGATGGAGCTTGCGGCAAAACTCGTGAAGATGACTGGTGATAAGAGTGCGCGGGTTTTCTTCTGCAATTCTGGCGCAGAGGCCAACGAAGCGGCGTTGAAGTTATCTCGAAAGACGGGTCGCATCAAGATAGTTGCAACACAGGATGCATTCCATGGAAGAACGATGGGAGCGTTATCGCTCACCGGACAACCATCCAAAAGAGATCCTTTCGAACCCTTAATTAAGGGTGTAACCCATGTGCCATACGGTGATATGGGCGCGATGATCAAGAAGGTTTCAAAGAAGACGGCGATGGTGATTGTTGAGCCGATCATGGGTGAAGCTGGCGTGGTCGTTCCACCTCATGGCTATCTCCAAGCGCTACGTGAACTCTGCGATGACACTGGAGCGCTACTTGTCTTTGATTGCGTTCAAACGGGTATGGGTCGAACCGGTGATTGGTTCGGTTATGAATATTCAGGGATCAAGCCCGATGTGATCACTTTGGCAAAAGGCTTAGGCGGCGGACTTCCACTGGGGGCGATGATTGCTCTGGGTGATGCGGCAGAGCTCTTTCAGCCTGGCGATCATGGCTCGACCTTTGGTGGCAATCCCATCGCAACAGCCGCAGGATTGGCGGTAATTGAGACAATCGAAAAGAAGGAGCTTCTCTCACGTGTCTCCTCAGTCGGCGTTGAGCTGATGGCAGATCTTGCCTTGATTGAAGGCGTGAAGTCGGTTCGTGGCGCCGGACTTTTAATTGGCATCGAATTTGCAGAGCCGGTGGCTAAGCAGGTTGCAAAGAGGTGTGAAGAAAATGGAGTCTTAGTCAATGGAAATAGCGATCGAGTAATCCGCATCGCACCTCCGCTGATTATCTCTGATAGGGAAATCGCAAAATTCCTGAAAATCTTTACCGAGAGCGTTCATCAGGTGAAGGGATAGCAATGTCTACAGTTACAGCTAGAAGAGCCAAGGCAATTGCACTTGTGAAATCAGGAACAATTGCCTCGCAGAGCGATCTTGTGAAAGAGTTGAAGAAGGCGGGCTTTGCCGTCACTCAAGCCACCGCCAGCCGGGATTTAGATGAGATTGGCGCGGTTCGGGGAAGAAGTGGCTACACCCTTTCCGATAGTGACGGCGACTCTATGGCCCGTTCCATGCCACTTCCAGGTGATCTCATCCTCTCCGTCGAATCAAGTGGAAACCTTGCCGTCGTGAGGACCCCGCCCGGTGGAGCGCAATTTCTGGCCAGCGCATTAGATCATTCTGGGATTAAGTCGATTATCGGCACTATCGCAGGTGACGACACGGTTCTTGTAGTCTCTCGAAAAGCAAGCGGCGGAGGCGAACTCGCGAAAGAATTGCGCTCCTATCAAGGCAATAAGGGCAGCGGTAAGAAGGGTAAGAAGTAATGGCGCTATGGGGCGGTCGATTCTCGGATGGACCAGCAGATGCTGTCTTCGCCCTCTCGCGAAGCGTTCACTTTGACTGGCGCCTTGCTTCCTACGACCTTCGATCATCACTTGCTCATCTTGAAATTCTTCAATCAAGCGGACTACTGAGCTCAGATGTGGCCGATGCGATTCGAAGTGGTTTGCATGAGCTGATCCAAGAAGTCGCCACTGGCGCCTTCCTTCCTATCGATAGCGATGAGGATGTTCACAGCGCACTTGAGCGAGGGCTAACCGAGAAACTCGGTGCGATAGGTGGTTCGCTCAGAGCGGGTCGCTCGCGAAATGACCAAGTCACCACCGATCTACGTCTCTACGCAATCGATCATATGCTTGAGATTGCCGCCCAGATTATTCAACTGCAAAGAGCGCTCATCGCAAAAGCTTCCGAATATGGCGATACACCAGCTCCAGGATTTACCCATCTCCAGCATGCGCAGCCAGTTCTCTTTGGCCATGAACTTGCCAAGCATGCCCATGCTTTCTCGCGCGATCTCGACCGTATCTTTGATTGGCTCGATCGTGCAAGCATCAGTCCATTAGGATCTGGCGCCCTTGCTGGTTCATCACTTCCTTTATCGCCAGAGAAGACTGCAAAGGCTCTCGGCTTTGCCTCATCTGCTGCAAATAGCATCGATGCAGTCTCTGATAGAGATTATGTTGCCGAAGCGCTCTTTATCCTGGCGATGATGGGAAGCCACCTCTCACGGATAGGGGAGGAGTGGTGCATTTGGGCGACGACTGAATTTGGTTGGGCGAAGGTTGCGGACGCTTACTCCACTGGTTCATCAATCATGCCGCAGAAGAAGAATCCCGATATGGCAGAACTTGCCCGCGGAAAGGCGGGGAGATTGGTTGGAAATCTCACCGCACTTCTCACAACACTTAAAGGCCTTCCCTTCGCATATAACCGCGATCTTCAAGAGGATAAAGAGCCACTCTTTGATTCGATTGACACCGTCCTTCTTGTATTGCCGGCAATTACGGGAATGGTTGCAACAACAGACTTTGACCGGGAGAAGATGGCACTTGCTGCCCCGCTTGGATTCTCACTGGCAACTGAGATTGCCGATTACTTAGTGCGAGCTCATGTTCCATTTGCGCAGGCGCATGAGGCAGCCGGTAAGTGTGTGGCACTCTGTGAGTCATCGGGTCGTCAACTCCACCAACTCACTGATGGCGAGTTTGCTCAAATTCACCCTGCTCTACAAGGCGATGTGAGGGATGTGCTCACAGTGCATGGAGCTCTCGCCTCCAGAACAACAATTGGTGGAACATCACCTTCATCCTTCCACGCACAGATAAAAGAGATTACTGCTCATATTGACTCTGAAGGTAAGAAAATATCCGACAAGCAGAAGGCCTTCTCGGCCATGATGGGTGCATGATGACAGCTGTGAATAATGACCTGCTCGATGACCTTAAATGGCGCGGCCTCATTGCTCAAACAACTGATGAGGCAGTTCTCAGTGAAGCGCTGAAGAAGCCGATTACTCTCTATCTCGGCACAGATCCAACAGCGCCATCGATTCACGTGGGAAATCTCGTTCCACTTCTAGTCATGCGCCGCTTCCAATTGGCCGGTCACAATCCAATCCTTCTCGTTGGGGGAGCGACGGGATTGGTCGGAGATCCAAGCGGTCGAAATGATGAGAGATCCCTCAATGATGCTGACGTCGTCGCAAACTGGGTTAATCGCATCAAGGCACAGCTCTCTAAGTTTATGGATTTTGAAACTAAGAATAATCCTGCTGTTATGGCCAATAATCTTGATTGGACTGCGCCGATGTCAACGATTGAATTTCTAAGGGATATCGGTAAGCACTTTAGCGTGAACCAAATGCTCAATAAAGATTCAGTTTCATCTCGTCTTGAGAAAGATGGAATCTCTTACACCGAGTTCTCATACCAAGTACTCCAGTCAATGGATTATTTAGAGCTCTATCGCCGTAGCAACTGCACTTTGCAAATAGGTGGTTCTGATCAGTGGGGCAATATCACCGCAGGTCTAGATCTCATCCGCCGTGCTGAAGGTGGAAGTGCTCATGCTCTCACCGTCCCTCTTCTTACCAAGGCTGATGGAACGAAATTTGGAAAGACCGCAGGTGGAAGTGTGTGGCTAGATCCTGAGATGACATCACCATATGCATTCTTCCAGTACTGGCTTAACTCTGATGATGCAGATGTCATAAAGTTTATAAAAACATTCTCCTTTAAAACTCGCGAAGAAATTGAAGCTCTTGAGACACGTCACAATGAAAATCCTGGTGCACGAGAGGCGCATCGTGAACTTGCTCGAGAGTTAACTTCTCTTGTTCACTCACCAGAGATTGCACAGCGAGTTGAAGTTGCAGCGCGCGCTCTCTTCGGACAAGCAGATCTTGCAGAGCTAGATGAAGCGACTCTTGCATCCGCGATTGTAGAGTTGCCTCGCACTACTGTTTCTATTCATGAGGAGATTCCAACCTGGGTGGATTTGTTAGCGGCGACCGGCGTGGTTGACTCTAAATCTGCTGCTCGAAGGATCGTGAAGGAGAGTGGCGCATATCTCAATAACGAGAAGGTCCCTTCTGAGGATTTCCGACTCGAAAAAAGCCATTTTTTATGCGGGAAATATGCACTTTTACGTAAAGGAAAGCGCGATCTCGCAGCTGTCGAACTAATTTCTTAACCAGTAAGGCCTCAAAAACCCCACTTTTTACGCATAAATAGTGGGGTTTTTGCCTTTTTAGCTCGATATGGCCTATCTCACCACAAAAAGGGTCGATATGGTCATGAGGCGATTTGACCTGTCAGGGGCAGGGGCCTATAGTTACGCTCCTTGCTGTGGAACGTACTGATTTACGCGTAAAAACGTAGATTTGGCCGTACAGCAGAAGTACCTAAGATCTAGCCGATTTGACCTGCCAAGGTTCGATGGACTAGGTTTTGCGGTCTGCCCTGAAAAGTAGAAGAGATTCTGCGAAGCAGTGCGCATCCGTACCTTGAGAACTCAACAGCGTGCCATAAGTCAATGCCATTGAATGGCGTTTATTCGCCATTCAATAAATAAATACTTCAATGAAGTAGAGCTACTTCGGTAGCAATACTCGTTGATTTCCTTTGGTAATAAGACTAAATAAACGACAGTTTGTTTGTCTCGTAAAGCTAAAGATCAAACATTTCTATGGAGAGTTTGATCCTGGCTCAGGACGAACGCTGGCGGCGTGC